>Ga0255784_10000530_pt1 | contig 30798 bp, 28 predicted proteins | sample 101ome_14_FD_179982 | JGI IMG/M metagenome (GOLD analysis project Ga0255784, IMG submission 179982) | Coastal salt marsh microbial communities from the Groves Creek Marsh, Skidaway Island, Georgia - 101403AT metaG (version 2) | ecosystem: Environmental > Aquatic > Marine > Intertidal zone >...
TCATAAGTATTGAGTGAGTTGTTAAATAAATTTGAAAAAACTACTAAGTGACCACTAGAAGAGACAGGTAAGAATTCTGTAATTCCTTGTATGATTCCTAAAAAAATATTTTCCATGTCAGTTTATTGTTGAAAAATGCCAGCCTTCACAGCTAGAACATCTATAGATTCTAAATTTTTTATCGTGCTCATCTTGAACAAAGAGTCTTTCTTTTCTTGCTTCAATTTCACTATCGAATCGTCTTTTGTTACTACAGCTACTCAACAGTTTCCTTTATTTTGTTACTTAAATTATAATTTCTATTCACTTAGACATTAAGATTATTTTAAAAGTGTTTTATTTATGAATTATTTTTTATTAATTTTGTTTTACTTGGTAGGGTCTATAAATTTTGCATATATAGTTTCAAAGTTTAAAAATATAGATATATCCAAATCTGGCAGTGGAAATCCTGGCACATCTAATGTCATGAGGACTTTGGGTAAGAAATTTGCTGTTTTAGTTCTTCTAGGTGATCTGTCCAAAGGCCTATTACCGGTAGTATTATTTCCTAATGATGATTACTTAATTTTTTACTGTTTAGTTTCGATTATAGGCCATATTTTTCCAATTTTTTATGGCTTAAATGGTGGAAAGGGAGTTGCTACATATATTGGTGTTTACATCGGCCTTACACAAGTTAATCCTTTTGATGTGAGCATTTTTGACTCACTGTATTTTCAAATATTTAACATTCCTATATTTGGTTTGGTCTTTTTTTTAATAATTAAATTATCAAGAGTTTCAGCTATAGCAAGTCTAATAACTGTTGGTTTGACTTCAGTAGTGTTAATAGTAAATATTAACATGTTAGAGTTTAGAGCAGTTATTGTGATTATAAATTTACTCATTTTGGTAAAGCATTCTGAGAATCTAAAAAGACTTTTAAGTGGAGAAGAAAATAAATTCTAGAAACTGAAAAATATTTAATTTTAGGTTATTATAAATTAACGGAAAGCAAGGGAACAGGGCATGAGTTCAACACTTATCTTAATATCACTTATGTTGGCATTGTCAGTTGCTGTGATTTTTCCTGAATTTCAATATTCCAACAGTTCAAAAGTGAAGAACAATAGTGAATTTGATTATATGGTTAATAAGCAAAGAAAAGGATTTTTAATCCTAGGATTAGCTGCTATCTCAACTTTTTTTGTGTCAATTCAAATTTTATCAGTACCTCTTTTTGTAATGCATTTAGTCTTAGATGTTTTATTTGGTATTTATGCTTATATAGCATTTCAAGTTAGAGCAGATTCAATTCAGAGAAAACTAGTTGAGAATAATTTATTTGAATCAGAAATCATAGAACCGCTTGAATACCTAAAACAAGCTGGCTAAATTTTGTTTCAAGAAGAAAATTTAAACAATCTTAATAATTCATTTGATGAACTAAATAAAATTAGAGAAGAGTCTCTGAAAATTTCAAGAGAAATAATTCAGTTGTCATCAAAATGTATCAGAAGTATTCACAGAGATAACTTTGAGAGTGCTTTAAGTTATATTGAATCTGCGTCTGAAAAATTAATTATATTAAATCAAATTAGTAAAAATGTATCTGAAATTAGCTATGCAGGGTATGTATTAGACGCTGAAAGAGAGTATGTCGAAGCGGTTTTATTTTATAAGTATGAAGAGAGTGGAATTCTTGAACCATTTAAAAATTTTGAAGTACATCCATCTAGTTATATTCAAGGAATTGGGGACACTATAGGAGAATGGAGACGAAAAGCTTTAGAAATGTTACGTAAATTAGAAATTGATCAAGCTGAAAAATATTTAATGGTTATGGAAGACAGTCTTGAAATACTAAATCAGTTAGATTATCCAGATGCTCTTACAGGGGGATTAAGAAGATATGCTGATAATGCCCGATCGATTATAGAAAGAACTAGATCGGACATTACCAATGCATTTATCAATGAGTCATTAAGAATTGATTTATCTAAAATAAAGAAAGATGAAATATAAATATATAACCGGTGAAGTTCTTAATATACCTAACCCTGAAAGATGGTCTTCTTTAGATCAATTGTTAGAGTGGTGGCCAGAGACTTTTGTTTCAGGAAGTAAAAATCAATATGGAATGAAGCTATCTCCAAAATTAATTAATTCAAAAATTGTTTCTACCTATACATTTGAATCAAGATTTCAGGGTGGTCCTGGTTTAGTTCATGGCGGCATTTTATCAGCAGCTCTTGACGACTTAATGGGTTATGCATGTGTTATACACGATAGATCATGTGTTACTGCTAAATTAGAAGTAAATTATATTACTCCCGTACCCGTTGAAGAAGAGTTTGAATTAGAAGCTTGGGTTACAAAAATCGAAGGTAAGAAACTTTATTTAGAGTCATCAATTTCAAGTAATCAAAATATTCATATTGAAGGCAGTGGTTTATTTATTGATTTAGGAAACTATCCTGGGCAATTATATAAAGAGAATAAAAATTATCCATAATCTAAATTTTTGAAATTAAAAAATGACTCATTGACTGTATTGAAATCATTGGGTTTACACCTGAACATCTTGGAAATGTTGAGGCGTCAACAATGTAAACATTATTTAACCCATGAACTTTTCCATTCAAATCGACAACTCCTTCACCTGGATCGGGGTGAATTCTAGCTGTACCCATTTGATGTGCTGAGCCAAGCAACATTCTATACGGTTCATTTTTAATTTTTTTTATTTTATTTATGAATTCTTCTATATTTTCACCAGAAGATTTCTTCCAATGTAATGTCGGTATTGCAGCAACCATTATTTCTTCAGCATTTGCTAAATAATTTGCTTTTACTAAATTAACTATTCCATGTATTAAGTTTTCATGATCAAAATCATTCAAGGTATAATTCCAAAGATGTTGTGGGTTTTTATTTATGATATTTCCCGAACTTGTATCAGACGTTAAAACTATACTTCCTGACCAATTGTTGTAACTTTCAATAAAGTCCTTGTAATTGTCTTTATTATTCGGAAAAAAAGGAAAGAACAAGCTTGGATGCATAGGTAATCCCTCTAAGAGGTAACCATAATTATCTTTTCTAAAAAGATTATCTTCAGAATATATACCTTGCATACTTCCACTCCAAGGGTTTTGAAGATCTTTAAACTTTCCTGCAACGCCAGAAACAGGATGTAGTTTTAAATGTTTGCCTAAATTTTTATTTTTGTAACCACTATTTAGTAATATTTTTGGTGTATTTAGTGAACCTGCAGACAAAATGACTTTATCAACTGATACTTTAAATTTATTTTGATTAGTTTCAATATTTAAATGCGTTGCAGTCCCATTTTTAATTTCAATACTTTCTACTAAAGTATTACTAAATACATTCTCAGGGTTAAATTTATCTTCTGGAAACCAAGTTTTATATGATGAATTTATGCTGTCATCAAAATGACCAAAGGTACTAAATCCATTTTCACTACACTCAGCATTTTTTGTGTTTCTAGGAATCAATTTGTAATTTAAATTATTTTTTCTTAAACCATCAGCGAACTTCAATTCTTTGTTGGGAATTTTATTATTTTCTTCAGAAACATTTAAATTTTTACATACATATTCAATACTTTCTTTAAAGTTATTTGAATTAAAGTAGTTTTGCTGGCCCGTCAGAGTATCCCACTCTGTTAGTATTTTTTCAGGAGTTCTTAATGAGGTTGTCCAATTTATACTAGTACCACCTCCAATTCCCACTCCTGCTAATAAAAGCACTTTGTAACCACGAGTTTGCTGTATTGCATAAGTTTCGTAAAAATTATGATATCCAAAAGTCTCGTTGTTAACAGTTCCGTTGGCATAGTTACCTTTTTCAAAAATTCCAACTTCATATTTTTTATTTAAAATATTTGCAGCAATACCTCCACCAGATCCACTGCCGACAACAGCAACTTCAAGATGTTTAGGTATTTGGTTTACCTTATTTTTAATATTTGTATTTTTATGGATGGGATAATCAAAATATTTATAGACAGCACCTTCACCATCAATTGATCGAGCCGTGCTTAGTCCTAACAAAGAAGTAATTCCAGTTCCCAGCTTTCTGAGTTGGGTCAAATTCGATTGTTGTAATTTTTGAAAAAAGCTGTGAATATCACTATTTTTCAAAAAAATTTTTCTGAGGTTTATTGAAAACATAACAAGAAATATTTTTAGTTGAAAAATTTCAGATCTATCAGGGTATTTCTCGATTATGAAATTAAAATAATTTTCTGAGTTTTCAATTTCATTTTCATCAAAATTTGGAAAGAAGCTACTAAAAATCAATTTAAACGACTTAGAGATCCTTTTATTCATACTATATATTGTACTAATTCCAATTAAGGTTGGAATTTTGTATTTCATTTTCTAGTATTTAGTCACTTTACAAAGTGGAGATTTGAAGTATTTAGTTAATTATAATTTGCCTATGCCTGATAAAGATAATACTTTTTCAACAAATCAGATAAGAAAAATTTCACAATGTCATAGTTCTTTAGGAAAAAAAACAAGATTAGCAAGTCCAAAATTAGACAGGTGGAAAGATTTAAATAGAGCTATAGTTGACTGGATTAACAATGATGCTTTAGAAGAAATTTCGATAAAAATAGCCGAAGAAAATAATTTTCAATTTTATGACCCTATTCAAAGAAAAATCCTTTCAGACTTATTTGCTAGATTTAGAGCAATATATCCTAAAAAAGGTTTTAATTTTAATCACGAATATCTAGTTAAAGAGGTAACAAAAGAGATTGAAGGTGAAGAGTACGGAATAACAACTCATTTTGCTTTCGAGTTTGAGGATAAAGAACAATTTGAATACGTTAGATTGAAAACAGCACATGATCCTGAGCCTGAATTAATTGATAGAGCAATAATTACAAAACTTAAATCCGATAATGAAAACTTCTACACGGCTGCCATTGAACTTGATGATTTAATTGAGATTGATTTACTAGAAAATCCGGATGACATTATCGAAGAATACTTCAATACTTTAGAGGAATATTTGACTGAAAGAAAAAAAAGAAACCCAGGAAAGCAGTGTGATTACTGCGATCAAGCATCGAGATGTGGTCAGTTCCCCTTAATAAGTCAAGACAAGCTAACAAACAGAGTAAGAGAAGTTAAAATTTCAAAAACAAATTTAGTAAAACTCTCAAACTGTGAGAGACGAGCTGCATGGAATGTTCAATACGGTCTTCCACGAGAAGACTACATTGAATATGAATCTGAATCTCAAGCTACTAAGTTTCATCAATTTTCACAAAAGTTACTGGTTGATAATGATAAATTTTCTGAAAAAAATAATATAGAAAGCTTTAATTTTTTGACAAAAGAAGAAGATACCGTCACACAAGAACAACTTTACTTAAAATATCAACAACTAGTTTCTAAATTAGCTAATTATCAAGATTTAAAAATCAAAGAATCAGAATATATTTTAGGCTTCACTTGTATTACTGAAGGAAAAGGACTTAGAGATGGAAAAGTTGTTGATCAAAAAGTAGCTACAATCTTTACCGGCAAATCTGATTTAGCAGGACGGTTGGGGAGTGTTCCGATAATTATTGAATTAAAAACTAGACCTGAAATACCTGAAGATTTACTTGAAGCACAATTGTATGCTTTAGGAGCTTCTCAATTAATGAAATCAGAAAAAGAGATCATCGTGATGCATATTTATGTTACCGATAATTCAGCTTCAGTGAAAGAAAGAAGGTTTGGATCGAGTGAGATTGAATCTGCTAAGTCAAAATTTCAAGATATAGCTAAAAAACCAGCTTCATGGATTCCTTTCAACTCACTTAGCCCAAAGTTCAATGTTGGTGAGTGGTGTAATCATTGTGAATTTAAATCTACATGTGGTGAATTTAGATAAGATAGTCTTAAGATGAAGTAAAATATATAATTGAATTTATGGATCTTTCAAAAACACATATCGAATTAGTTAAAAAAGTTTACGAATCACTTGAATCAAATATTGCAGCTTTCAAAGAAAGAAAAGGTAATAGTCTAACTCTTGCTGAAAAAATTTTATATGGTCATTCAAAAAATGTTGATGAAATTTCTTTAAAAAGAGGTGAAGATTTTGCAGATTTTATACCTGATAGAGTAGCAATGCAGGACGCAACTGCTCAAATGGCTTTGCTACAATTTATGCAAGCTGAATTACCAGAAACAGCAGTACCAACTACTGTTCATTGTGATCATTTAATTCAAGCTTATGAAGGTGCAAACAGCGACTTAAAAGTAGCAAATAAAGCACATAAAGAAGTATTTGATTTTCTAAGATCTGCATCTGAAAAATTTAACATAGGCTTTTGGGGACCAGGTGCAGGTATTATTCACCAGGTAGTTTTGGAACAGTACGCTTTCCCTGGAGGAATGATGATTGGTACCGATAGCCATACTCCGAATGCAGGTGGTATAGGAATGATTGCTATTGGAGTTGGTGGTGCAGATGCAGTTGATGTTATGGCGGGTATGCCTTTTAATACAAAAATACCAAAACTAATTGGAGTCAAGTTAACTGGAACACTCAATGGCTGGACTGCACCAAAAGATATAATCTTAAAGGTTGCTGAAATTTTAACTGTCAAAGGAGGTACCAACGCTATTGTTGAGTATTTTGGTGAAGGCACAAAATCTATCTCAACGACTGGAAAGGCAACAATTACAAATATGGGTGCAGAAATTGGTGCTACATGTTCAATTTTTCCATTTGACGAAAAAGGAGAAGATTATTTAAAAGCAACTGGAAGAAGTGATATCGCTTCTTTAGCAAATGATAATATGCACTTGCTAACAGCAGATGAAGATGTTTTATTATCACCTGAGGATTACTTTGATCAAGTAATTGAAATTAATCTAGATAATCTTGAACCACATATTGTTGGACCACACACTCCAGACTTAGCTCGACCTGTTTCAAAATTAAAAGAAGATGCACTCGAAAATAATTATCCATTACAAATTTCAAATGCTCTCATTGGTTCGTGTACTAACTCTTCTTATGAAGACATCGGTAGAGCTGCATATATAGCTAGAGAAGCAGCAAGTAAAGGTTTAAAGGCAAAGATTCCTTTGATGGTAACCCCTGGTTCAGAAGTGACTAGAGCAACAATTGAAAGAGATGGATATCTTAAAGATTTAGAGGCAATTGGTGCAACGGTTCTTGCTAACGCATGTGGTCCTTGCATAGGACAGTGGAAACGAGACGACATTAAAGATGGTGATGCAAATACAATTGTTTCGTCATACAATAGAAATTTTCCTGCAAGAAATGATGGCAATAAGGCAACATTGTCTTTCATAGGCTCTCCAGAGTCAGTCATTGGATTAGCTTTAGGAGGAACTCTTGAATTTAACTTCTTAAGTGATACGTTAATTAATAATGAGGGGCAAGAAATTAAATTATCGCCGCCAGTTGCAGAAGAGCTTCCAGAAAAAGGCTTTGAATCAACACTCGATGGCTTCATTCAGCCAAAGGAAGATGTCGATGTAGATATAGTAATTGACAGTAATTCTGAAAGATTGCAAGCTCTAACTCCTTTTGATGCTTTTAATGAGAACAATTATCTTCAAATGACTGTCATTATGAAAGCAGTCGGAAAGTGTACAACTGACCACATTTCTCCTGCTGGTAAATGGTTGAAATTTAGAGGTCATTTAGAAAATATATCTCAAAATTTATTTATTGGTGTAAATAACGCATTTACAGAAGAATCTGGCACTGGTGTTAATGTTTTAAATAATGAAATAATGACATTGCCAGATCTTGCAAAATCATATCATGAGAATAATATCAACTGGATTGCAATTGGAGATGAAAATTATGGAGAAGGTTCTTCAAGAGAACATGCCGCCATGGAGCCAAGGTTTAGAGGTTGTAAAGTTGTTTTGGTTAAAAGTTTTGCAAGAATTCATGAAGCAAATTTAAAAAAGCAAGGGATATTACCTCTTACATTTGAAGATAAGTCAGACTATGAAAAAATAGATCAAAATGACAAATTAACAATTAGGAATCTGGAAAATCTCAAACCTGGAAGTACTGTCACTATTTCAATAGAAAAAGAGGATGGTACAAGTATAGAAATTGAAACTAATCACTCGCTTTCTGATGAACAAATAAATTGGTTTGAGAGTGGTTCAGCTTTAAATTTTATAAAATCAAATTAATGGAAGATTTCTCAGAAAAAATCCAGCAACTAAGAAATGAATACAGCGATTTAAACCTTAATGTTTCTGATTTAAATTCAAACCCAATATCACAATTCACTAAATGGCTTGATGAAGCAATTGAAACAAAAATCTATGAACCTAATGCAATGGTTTTAGCAACTGTAAGTGAAAATACTCCAAAATCTAGATATGTATTGTTTAAAAACATCGTTAATGATGAATTAATATTTCATACTAATTATGAAAGCCCAAAGGCAAAGGAAATTTTTGCAAATCCTAATGTATCAGGTATTTTTTACTGGGCCGAAATTCATAGACAAGTGAGATTTTCAGGAAAAGCAGAAAAAGCAAGTACTGAAATATCTGATGAGTATTTTAAAACAAGGCCTAGAGGTGGACAACTAAGTGCCTGGGCATCAGAACAAAGTAAAATTATTACATCAAGAGAAATTGTTACAGATAAGATTAAAGAGCTTGACAATGAATATTTGAACACAGAAATTCCCAGACCTGAATTTTGGGGTGGATTTTCTATTAAAGTAAATTATTGGGAATTTTGGCAGGGCAGAAGAAATAGAACTCATGACAGGTTTTGCTATAACCAAGATGGTAATACGTGGAATATAGAAAGGATGTCTCCATAATGAGGCCAATTAAAGTAACAAAAAATTTTATTAACTCAGCAGAAAACTCAGTTTTATACGAATCAGGCAATACAAAAGTTTTAGTTACAGTATCTGTATCTACCAAACTGCCAGATTGGTTGCAAAATTCTGAAAAAGGTTGGGTAACAGCAGAATACAACATGCTTCCAGGATCATCTGGTAGTCGTATTTCAAGAAAGTCTTTTGAAAGTGGACGTTCTAAAGAAATTTCTAGATTGATTGGTAGATCTTTAAGAGCTGTATGTACATTAGGTGTAATCAATGGATATTCATTTACTGTAGATTGTGATGTCCTGGAGGCAGATGGTGGTACTAGAACGGCTTCTATTAACGGTGCATGGATAGCTTTGAATGATACATTTGAAAAAATGATTCAAGAAAATAAACTAATCCAAAACCCATTATCTAGCAAAGTTGGAGCACTGTCTGTTGGAATTGTAGACGGGGAATTAGTTGCTGATTTAGATTATGAAAACGATTCCAAAGCTGAAGTAGATTTAAATTTAGTTTTAAATCAAGATTTTGATATTTTAGAAATACAAGGAACTGCAGAAGGTAAACCATTTTCAAAATTACATTTGGATAACTTATTTGAATTAGCAAAAGAAAATATTGAAGAAATATTTAAAATTCAAGATAAAAATTAAGTTAAATAATGAAAATTCTTTTTGCTAGTCAAAATAAAAATAAACATTTAGAAATGTCTGATTTATTTTTAGAACACTCAAAAACACATGAGTTGGTGATGGCAAATAAAGATTTGAATGTAATAGAAGACAAAGAAACTATTGATGAAAATGCAAAAAAGAAAGCCTTAGAGTATTTTGAATTTTTTAAAAGGCCAGTAATTTCTGATGATTCCGGTTTATTTATCGAAGCACTTAATGGTGCACCAGGTGTTTATTCCGCTAGATACGCAGGTAAGTCTTCGACTCACGAACAAAATATAGAAAAAGTTTTAGAGGTGTTAAAAAATGAAAATAATAGAAATGCAAAATTTAAGACAGTTTTATGTTTTTACGATGGTTCGGAGTTTTTGTATTCTCACGGAGAGCTTGAAGGAAGCATAACTTATCAGCCAAGAGGCAGCAATGGTTTTGGTTATGACCCAATTTTTGAAGTTAGAAACTCAACTCTTGCAGAGATGAGTAGAGATGAAAAATCAGAAATAAGTCACAGAAAAAATGCTTCAGTTAAAATGATTGAGTTACTAAATGAAATTTAAATCAGTCTACAGTTTTTTAATCTTGTTTCTATTTTTTTCTGCCTGTGAAGTTAAATGGGATATGGAAATTACATTTAATGACGATCTTTCTGGAAGTTACAATATAGCTGTTCTAATTGACCAGGAAGCTCAACTTTATGCTACAGATACTGGGCAGTCTTCTATAGGTGGACTTGATGCAATATTAGCAAACCTTCCTGAGGGGTTTGGATCAAGCATTTATCAAGAGGGAGATTTTTTAGGAATTTTGATTAGGAATAACTTTAAAGACGTCAATGAGCTTGAGTCTCAATTTGCACTTCTTGAATCAGAAGAAAACTCAGCTTTACTTCTTTTACCAATTGAAGATATTGACTTTCAAATTGATGAAAGACACCTTACAGTGAGCGGTAAGTTTGCTGAAATATTTGTTACAGATGATGAAAATTTGGAAGGCTTCAAACGAATATTTGATGGTCAACTTTCAATTAAAGTGCCCGGTGAAATTTTAGAACCTCAGCTGAATGAAATTGTAAACAATACAATAATTTTTGAAAATGATGGTTTATCTGTAAAAACTTTTGAGCTTGTAACGAGAACAAAGCCTTTAATTTCTCAACAAAATCTAATTATTATTCTATTTTTAGCATTTAGTGTTGTCTATTTTTTTGTTAGACAAAAAAACAAAAAGAAGTAATATTGCATATATGCAAAAAATTATAATTATTGTTTAGTAGCAACGAATTAAACGTTGTTACCCTTGCTTTGCAAGGGTTTTTTTTTAGATATGAAGATTGATATATTTGACACTACATTAAGAGATGGCTTTCAACAAGAAGGTATTTCACCATCTGTAAAGGATAAATTAGCTATTGCTAAGCTTCTTGATTCACTAGGTGTATCTTTCATAGAAGGAGGTTGGCCAGGAGCTTCTCCTAAAGAGGAAGAATTTTTTAATAGAGCTAAAACTGAATTAAATTTAAATTCTGCAAAGTTGGTTAGCTTTGGTTCAACACGAAAGCTTGATATAGATGTTGATAATGACCCTCAAATAGAAGCTCTAATAAATGCAGGAACAGATTTTGTGTGTATTGTTGGTAAATCATCAAAGCTACATATAACTAAAGCAATACAGGCAACCATTGAGGATGCAATCCAAATGGCGGTAGATTCAATTCAGTACTTAACAGAAAATAATAAAACTGTCTTTTTTGATGCCGAACACTTTTTTGATGGTTTCAAAGAAGATTCAAATATAAGTTTAAAATTTTTAGATTCAGTTCTTCAAACAGAATTAGACACTTTTGTTTTATGTGATACCAATGGTGGAACATTGCCTGATGAAGTTCATGAAATAATATCTAAAGTCAATTCTGAATTTCCATCTGCTAATTTTGGTGTACATTTTCAAAATGATAATGGTTGTGCTGTTGCAAACTCTTTAGTTGCAGTTGAGTTAGGAGTTAAGCATGTACAGGGAACAATCAATGGATATGGTGAAAGAACTGGAAATGCAGATTTATGTACTTTGATACCAAACTTATCACTAAAGAAAGATTATGAAACAATTCCTAGAGATTCATTAAAAAAATTAACACCTATTGCTAATCATATTGCTGAACTGGTCAATGTCTCTATAGATTCTAGGCATCCATATGTAGGATCATCAGCATTTACCCACAAAGCTGGTCTTCATGCATCTGGCATGGCTAAAGACAGTTCTCTATACGAACATGTTGATTCCTCTCTTGTCGGCAATTACACAAGAACTACTGTTTCTGAATTAGCTGGAAGAGCAAGTGTCTTAACTAAAGCAGAAGAATTTGGAATTAACTTTGATAATGAAAATGCAAAAAAATTAATTGAAAGTGTTCAAAACTTAGAACATATAGGTTATCAATTTGAAGCTGCTGATGCTTCTCTTTTTATACTTATGAACAAAATTATTGGAGTTGATCCTAATTTTTTTGAGTTCGAAAGTTTTAGGGTATTTTCAGAACGTCGTAATTCTGAAAATGTAATATCCGAAGCAGTTTGTAAAGTTATTGTAAATGAAAACAGGTATGTTAAAACAGGAGAAGGAGTTGGTCCTGTTGATGCATTGGCAAAAGCTTTGACATATGCACTAGAAAAAGACTATCCAAAAGTAAATGAGATTAAGCTAATAGATTATAAAGTTCGAATAATTGATTCTTCCGACGGTACTGAAGCTAGAACGAGGGTTTTAATAGAGTTTTCAGATACAAATAGAAAATGGAGCACAGTGGGAGTTCATGAAAATATTATAAATGCTTCATGGAACGCATTGTGTGACGGTTTTAATTACTTTTTTATGACCTCATAGATAGATTTTCGCTCTTCTAAGCATTTATAATTAAATTGGAGGCGAATATGAGCGAAAAAATAGAAAATCTTCTAAATGAAGACAGAAAATTTAAACCATCTAATAAACTTGCTAACAATGCTAATGCAACAAACGAATGGTTCGAATTAGCAAATCAAGACAGGTTAGAGTTCTGGAAAAAGCAAGCACTTGAAAGAATTTCTTGGTTTAAAGAGCCTACAGAAGTTTTAGATGATTCAAACCCACCATTTTATAAATGGTTTAAAGACGGAGAATTAAATTTATCATACAATTGCTTAGATAGACACCTTGAAAGTGATGGCGAGAGAGTTGCCTATTTCTGGGAAGGTGAACCTGGCGATACACAAACAATTACCTATCGAGATCTTTATGAAAGAGTTTGTAAGCTATCCAATGCTTTAAAAAAACTTGGTGTAAGTAAAGGTGATAGAGTTGCAATTTACCTTGGTATGACTCCTGAAATAGTTGTTTCTATGCTTGCATGTGCAAGGATAGGTGCAATTCATTCAGTAGTTTTTGGCGGGTTCTCTTCAGAAGCACTTGCAGACAGAATAAATGATGCAGAAGCAAAAATTGTAATTACAGCAGATGGTGCTTGGAGAAGGGGAGAAATAGTACCACTAAAAGATAATGTCGATGGCTCGCTTGAGTTAACAAACTATATTGAAAATGTAATTGTTGTTAAAAGAACCAATCAAGAAGTAAAAATGGTTGATGGTCGTGATCATTGGTATGAAGACTTAGTTGCAGATGAACTTGCTGAGTGCGAACCAGAAGTAATGAATGCAGAAGACATGTTATATATTCTCTACACTTCTGGTACAACAGCTAAACCGAAAGGAATTGTTCATACTCAAGCTGGTTATTTAACCGGAGTTACCACAACTCACTATGAAGTGTTTGATATAAAAGAAGATGACATATATTGGTGTGCCGCAGATTGTGGTTGGGTTACTGGACATAGCTATATTGTCTATGGTCCTTTAGCTAATAAAACTACAAGTGTTATGTACGAAGGTGCCCCTAATGCACCTGATGAAAAAAGACTTTGGAGTATTATTGAAAAATATAAAGTAAATATATTTTATACAGCTCCTACTGCAATAAGAGCATTTATGAAATGGGGTGTAGAGCATCCTCAATCACATGACCTAACTTCTCTCAGACTGCTAGGTAGTGTTGGTGAGCCTATAAACCCTGAAGCTTGGATGTGGTATCACAAATATATTGGAAACGAAAATTGTGCGATTGTAGACACTTGGTGGCAAACAGAGACAGGATCAATTATGATATCACCTTTACCTGGAGTTACAGAAACAAAGCCAGGTTCAGCATGTGGACCGCTTCCAGGCATCGATTCAATAATTATTGATAATGATGGTAATGAATTAGGTAATGGAGAAGGAGGTTTTCTAGCAATTAAAACTCCTTGGCCATCAATGTTAAGGACAGTTTATGGTGATGATGAAAGGTTTCTAGATACTTACTGGTCACAACATCAAGGTTTATATTTCGCAGGAGATGGTGCAAAATATGATGATGATGGTTATGTCTGGCTATTAGGTCGGGTTGATGATGTTATGAATATTTCTGGACATAGGATCTCTACTGCAGAGGTAGAAAGTGCACTAGTTTCACATAATTCAGTTGCTGAAGCAGCAGTAATAGGAAGAAGCGATGACATTACAGGAGAAGCCATTGCTGCGTTTGTTACATTAATAGGAGATGTAGAAGGCAACAATGAAATCATTTCAGAACTAAGGCAACATGTTAGCGATAAAATTGGTCCTATTGCCAAGCCAAAAAGTATTGTAATTACAGCTGATTTGCCAAAAACTAGAAGTGGAAAGATTATGAGGCGACTACTTAAAGATATCTCAGAAGAAAGAAAGCTCGGTGATGTTACAACTTTAGCAAATGCAGATATAGTTTCAGAATTACAAACTCGTGCATCAGAGTCCGACGATGAATGAAAGAACTTTTTCTTGGGGTTTAAAAGATGATGCAGTTCAACATTTAGTTAGTTTAAACAGAAGTGAAAGGATAGATTTTTTTCTAAATTTACCAATTGAAAATGTACCAATTGGGTCAATGATGGGATTTTCAAAAATAGAAATTGACGACAAAGGCCAGGTATCATTTTCTGTTACTCCGAGTGGGTATCACTATAATCCTTTAGGTACAGTTCACGGTGGTTTAGCAGCAACTATCTTAGATTCTTGTAACAGTATAAGTGCAAATTGTCAGCTAGATAGCGGATACTTAACAATGACAGCAGATATAAGAGTAAATTATCTTCGACCCATGAGTGAATCTACTGGAGAAGTTACAGCAAAGGGAAAAATAGTAAAAGCAGGTAGAAGAGCAATATTTGTTTATGGAGAGCTTCGAGACGAAGATGGCAAGATTTATGCAACTGCTTCCTCAACTGAGCTTGTAATTTCAGCTACAAATAACTAGTCATAGTGCGGATGAGAGGAGTCGAACCTCCACGAGCAAAGCTCACTGGATCCTAAATCCAGCGCGTCTACCAGTTCCGCCACATCCGCTAAAATGTCGCGTGGGTCGCCGGGGACTTGAACCCCGAACCTGCGGATTAAGAGTCCGTTGCTCTGCCAAATTGAGCTAGCGACCCTTTTTAAAGATTAACTTAGATTATGATAATTAGGTAAAAATTTTTTATACTAATTCTTTTATAAAACAGTTAGTATGAATTAATACTAAATTTCGGGCTGTGGCTCAGCTTGGCTAGAGCGCCTGGTTTGGGACCAGGAGGTCGTGAGTTCGAATCTCACCAGCCCGACAACCTGCGGGTGTAGCTTAATGGCAAAGCTCCAGCCTTCCAAGCTGGCTATGAGGGTTCGATTCCCTTCACCCGCTCTGAGAGCTCTCGTAGCTCAAATGGATAGAGCAACAGACTTCTAATCTGTAGGTTGTAGGTTCGAGTCCTACCGAGAGCGCTGTGGTGATCGTAGCTCAGTTGGTTAGAGCGCCTGGTTGTGGTCCAGGAGGTCGCGGGTTCGAATCCCGTCGGTCACCCAAGTTTTTAGGAGAAAAATGAAATATAAAGTTAAAAAAGAATCTGAGTTTGAAAAAAATATTGAAATTTCAATTAATTTTGATGACCTAGAGGATAAAAAGTCTGATGCAATTTCAAAAATTAGTAAGTCATTAAAAGTCAAAGGTTTTAGGCCAGGAAAAATACCTTCAAATATTGTTATTAGAGAAGTTGGAGAGGATTATATTTTAGAGGAATCCGTAGATCTATATTTACCCGAAAAAATATTTGAAATTTTAAAATCTGAAGAATTAAATCCTGCAACTAGACCAGTAATTAAAGAGATGAAAAAAGAAAAAGACAGTTTCAAAGTAGATGTACTTGTAACATTATGGCCTACACTATCAAAACTTCCAAAGTTAGACCAAACAGTTGAGGTAGAGAGTATTGCACCCACTGATGAGGAAATTAATGATCAAGTTGATAGAGTCAAAATGCAATTTGCAGATGTTTCAAAAGTTGAGAGACCAGCGAAAGAAGGAGATTTTGTATTAATGAACATTAGTGGTCAGGAAAACAACAAAGAATTAGAGAATTTCAATTACCAAGATTTTTTATATGAAATGGGTAGCAATAGCCTCACGCCTGTTTTAGATTCTAAATTAGAAGGTGTATCCTCTGGTGCGATTGTTAAGTTCAATGACAATATTCCATCAATAGGTAAGGAAAATATTGAAATTTCTGTGTTAGTAAAAGAAGTAAAAGAAAAAGTTGAACCTGAGTTAACGGATGAGTGGATATCTTCAGTAACAGAATTTGATAGTATTGAGCAAATGAAAAGTGAACTTACTATAAATATTGAAAATGTTAAAAAACGACAAGTTGCTAATCAATATCAAAGCTTGCTTACATCAAAGTTAATTGAAGAATCAAAATTAGAACTTCCCGAACAACTTGTAATTGCAGAAATGGACAGCATTTTGCAAAATTTTATGAATGAATTAAAGCAAAATAATATAAAAATTGAAGATTATTTACAAATTACAGGTTTAACCGAAGAGGCTTTACAAGAAGATTTAAAAAACCAAGCAACAAGAAATCTTTCTATGGTTGTAATCCTTGATAAAGTTATTGAAGATGAGAAACTTGAGTTAGGTGAAACTGAAATCAAATACATCGATGAACATATGTCAACTCATAATGACAACGAGGTAGACAATGCAAGTCATAGATTAAATTTAGAGTCAGAATCGTTAAGAAACAAGGCAATGTTACATGTATTACAACAAGGCATTTCTGTTGATAAGAATGGTGAAAAAGTATACCTACAGGATGTATACAATCAAGATATAGGAACAGGAGAGGAAGAATAACATGAAAGAATTACCATCAAACTATGTTATCCCTACAGTTATAGAAAATACTAATAGGGGAGAAAGAGCTTTTGATATATACTCAAGACTTTTAAAGGATAGAATTATCTTTTTAGGAACACCAATAGACGATGGTGTAGCAAATTCGATTATGGCTCAATTACTTCATTTAGAGTCTGAGGATCCCGATAAAGATATTTTTATGTACATCAATTCTCCAGGAGGATCTATAACTTCTCTATTTACAATTTATGACACCATGAAATACATTAAGCCTGATATTTCTACTGTTTGTATGGGATTAGCAGCTTCTGCAGCTTCAGTAATACTAGCTGGAGGTACAAAAGGTAAAAGATACAGTCTTCCGAATGCAAGAATTATGCTTCACCAACCATCTGGTGGTATGGAGGGTACAGTTGCAGATATGGAAAGAAATTTTGACTTAATAGTGTCTATGAGAACACAATTGAATGGCTTATTAGCTGATTTTACAGGTCAAGATGTTGAAAAAGTTGCTGAAGATACAGATAGAGATTTTTGGATGACCGCGCAAGAAGCCAAAGAATACGGTATAGTAGATGAGGTGCTAATTCAGAGGGAGTTAGCCGAAAAATAACTTAATACAACAGGGTAGTTAAAAATGGCTAATAAAGATAATAATCAAGCGCTTAAGTGTAGCTTTTGTGGAAAATCTCAAAAACAAGTAATCAAACTCATTGCTGGACCAGGTGTTTACATCTGTGATGAATGTATTGAACTTTGTGTCGAAATAATAGAAGAAGAAAAAGTTGAGAAATTAGAAACTACAAATGAAGAGTTTCTACCTTTGCCAAAAGAAATTAATCAGTCGTTAAATGAATTTATTGTTGGACAAGAAGAAGCCAAAAAGACTTTATCTGTTGCTGTATATAACCATTACAAGAGAATTTATAAAGGTGAGCAAATAGATAGTGATCTTGAAATTCAAAAATCAAACGTTTTACTTTTAGGACCTACTGGAAGTGGTAAAACACTCTTAGCACAAACTTTAGCAAAAACTCTCAATGTACCTTTTGCCATCGCTGATGCAACCACTCTTACTGAAGCAGGTTATGTTGGTGAAGATGTTGAAAATATTTTGCTAACTTTGATTCAAGCTGCTGATTATGACATCAAAAAAGCTGAAAGAGGAATAATTTATATTGATGAAATTGACAAAATTACACGAAAATCAGACAATCCTTCTATCACAAGAGATGTATCTGGTGAAGGCGTCCAGCAAGCTCTATTGAAAATCCTAGAAGGTACAAGTGCACAGGTTCCTCCACAAGGAGGCAGAAAGCACCCACAACAAGAGTATTTACAAATTGACACAACAAATATTTTATTTATTGTTGGAGGTGCCTTTGATGGTCTAGATCAGATTATAAGCAAGCGTTTAGGTGAAAATACTATTGGTTTCAACACAAATCTATCTGAAGTTAAAGAGTTTAATAAAGAAGAATTATATGGTTTTGTTGAACCAGAAGACTTAATAAAATTTGGCTTAATTCCGGAATTTATCGGTAGATTACCAATTACAACATCAGTTAATGAACTATCAAAAGATGCTTTGGTTGAAATCTTAACAAAACCAAAGAATGCAATAACTAAACAATTTAAAAAAATGTTTACCCTAGATGACATTGAATTAGTTTTTACAGATGATTCTCTAGAAGCCATGGCAGATCTTGCACTAAAGAGAAAGACTGGTGCTAGAGGTTTGAGGTCGATACTTGAAAAAATACTCTTAGATCAAATGTACGAGTCTCCATCTAGAAAAGACATAACCAAAATAATCATTGATAAAGAAAATGTTACTGATGATATTGCACCAAAAATGGTACTGAAAGAGTCAAAAGACGACAAAACTGCATAAAATATAATATATGCAAAACCAAAACTACGATCCTCAAGCTATTGAAAAAAAATGGCAATCTCATTGGGAAGTAGGTAATAAGTTTCTACCAAAAGAGTCTGAGAAAAAATTTTCTATTGTAATACCTCCGCCAAATGTTACAGGTTCTCTACATATGGGACATGCTTTAGAGCATTCTATGATAGATGTAATAACCAGGATGAAAAGACTTCAAGGCTATGAAACACTTTGGCTACCAGGCACAGATCATGCTGGAATAATTACACAATTGCTTGTAGAAAAAGAATTAGAGGAAAAAGGTGTATCTAAACATGATTTAGGTAGAGAAAACTTTTTGTCAAAAGTATGGGAGTGGAAAGAAAAATCTGGCGACAACATAACAAACCAAATGAAAAGTTTAGGTATGAGTTGTGATTGGTCACGTGAAAGATTTACTATGGACGAAGGTCTCTCAGAAGCCGTTAAAGAAATTTTTATATCCCTTTATGAACAAGATTATATTTATAAAGGGACTCGTATGGTTAACTGGGATACACAGCTTAAATCTGCAGTTTCAGATTTGGAAGTTTCCTCAAGTGCTGAAAATGGAAAGCTTTGGTCAATAAAATACAAAACTGAGTTAGACGATTATATCGTTATTGCGACTACACGGCCAGAAACATTACTTGGGGATACTGCTGTAGCAGTAAACCCAGATGACAACCGATATAGTCACTTAATAGGAAAAAAAGTTGAAGTACCAATAGTTAATAGAATGGTGGAAGTTATTGCTGATGATTATGTTGATCCTGAGTTTGGATCTGGTTGTGTAAAAATTACTCCAGCACATGATTTCAATGATTACGAAATTGGATTGAGACACGATTTAGATTTTGTAAGGTGTATAGATTTTGAAGGTAATATTGAATCTAATGATTTTATCCCAACTAATTTACATGGACTAGACAGATTTAAAGCTAGAAAAGAAATTATAAATCAGTTAGATAATGAAAATTTAATTCACAGCATTGATGATCATGAAATTCAAATACCAAGAGGAGATAGATCAAAAACTATTTTAGAACCAATGGTTTCAGAACAATGGTTTGTAAAAACTAAAGATTTAGCCAAAAAAGCAATAGATGTTGTCGTAAATGACGAAATCAAATATATTCCAAAAGCTTGGGAGAAAACTTATTTTGAGTGGATGTACAATATCCAAGATTGGTGCATATCAAGACAACAATGGTGGGGTCATAGAATTCCTGCTTGGTATGACTCAGAAGGAAATCATTATGTTGGTAGAGATGAATTAGAAGTAAGAAGTAAGAATAACTTAAGTGAAAAGATGGAGTTAACTCAAGATGAGGATGTCTTAGATACTTGGTTTTCATCAGCTCTATGGCCTTTTAGTACTTTAGGATGGCCAAATGATAATGAGGATTTACAAAAATATTACCCAACCTCTTTACTTGTAACTGGTTTTGATATTATTTTTTTCTGGGTTGCACGCATGATTATGATGGGCATTTTTACAATGAATGAAATACCATTTAAAGACATTTTAATACACGGCTTAGTAAGAGATTCTCAAGGAAGAAAAATGTCAAAAAGTTTAGGTAATACACTTGACCCTTTGGAATTGTCAAAAAAACATGGTGCTGATGCATTGCGTTTTTCTTTGATTGAGAAAGCAAATCCTGGTCAAGATGTTCCATTTGATGAAGAGTGGACTGTTGCGGCTAAAAAATTTGGCAATAAAGTATGGAATGCTGCCAAATTTGTTCATATGTACACTGATGAACTAGATTCATATGAATTAACTGAAATTAAGTGTTCAGAAAATCATTGGATTATTAATAGATTCAATCAAACTCTTGAAGAATTCAATTCGTTGATGATTACATATAAAATTTCAGATGCTTATAAACTTTTGTATAACTTTTTGTGGGCAGATCTTTTTGATTGGTATTTTGAATTTGCAAAGACTTTAATGTCAAACGATAGCTCTAAAGAAGAAACTCAAAAAACCATAAGGCATATTTTTTTAAAAAGTCTTACTATGTTAAACCCTGCAATGCCTCATCTAACTGAAGAAATTTGGTCATCATTCAATAAAGAAAATTTAATTGACTCATCGTGGCCTGAATTAATCAATACAAATCATGATGATGATAATTTTGTAGAAAATTTAAAGGAAATAATTTCTTCAATAAGAAATTTCAAGTTAGCTTACTCAATTAAAAACTCAACTACGATTTCTTTATTTTCAGAAAAAAACCAAGAAGATTGGTTCACAACTCAATTATCTACACTTGTTAATGCACATATTGAAGATATAAATGGATTAAACAATGAAGAATCAACAACTATTTTTCAATCAGGTAAATTTAAATTTGAAGTGGTTGCTAGCAAGTATTTTGACAAAGAGAAAGAAGTAAATCGTTTAGAAAATAAAATTAAACAATTACAGAAATCTTTAGATGTATCAAAAAGCAGATTAGAAAATGAAAATTTTATGAAAAATGCTAAACAAGAACTTATAGATTTAGAAAAAAATAATCTAGATTCTTTTAGTGAGGAAATAAGTAATCTAGAAATAGCTTTAAATTCTCTAAAACGTTGAGCAAGTTTGAAAAATACCTAGATTTAAAAATTAATCAAGTTAGAAATAAAAATTTAATTTATTTAGATAATATTTTTACTCAAGCTGAATTAATCAGGTTAAGAAATAGTTCTATTGCAGTTGTGGGAACTAACGGTAAAACTTCAACAGCAATGTTTCTCAAAAATTTTATGGATAGAAATAATATTTCATCTCTTTTATTTACTTCTCCACACTTAGTTTCCTACAAAGAAAGAATTGAAAGTTCTGAGGAAATAGAGTTTGATGATTTTTACGAGCAAATAAAATTCTTTGAAAACAAACATAACTTAGAGTTAGGTTATTTTGAAACGCTTTTTTTAGTTTCGTGTTTAGCTTTTTTGAACAGCTCATATGAATACTTTATATGTGAAGCTGGGATTGGGGGAAAGTTGGATACAACATCTATTCTTCAAGCAAAGAATGTTGTTCTTACAAATATTGGCTTTGACCACACAGAGCTGTTAGGGGATACACATGACTCAATTCTTAAAGAAAAAATTCACATATCGAATTCAATTGAAAATATTTTTAATGGTGTTTTAAATACAGAGTTAAATGAATTAATTAAAAAATATACTCATATTGATAATTTTTATTATTTAAGTCAATATTGTCATTTAAATAACATAAACATTGAAAAATTAGTTTTTAATGAAAAAAACTATTTATTAGCTCTAATGACTTTTAGTACAATGTTCAAAGAATTATCAGAACCAAATATAGATTTGCTAAGTGAAGTCAATATCCCGGGAAGATTTGAAATAATTAAAAATAATCCCCTTAAAATTATTGATGGAGCTCATAATTTAGATGGAGTTAAGGAATCTATTGAAAAATTATTTTCTGATTATGACTATCCAAAATATGATGTATTTGTAGGATTCAAAGTTGGTAAAAGCTATAAGGAGATATTAAAATATTTATCATCTATTGACTCTTTAGATTTAAAACTTATTGAAGAAAACTCTTTTTTCCTTCAAGAGAGTTATGAAACTCTAAGTAATTATTTGAAAAAAAATAATATAAAATATCAAAAAGTAAATTTAGACTATTTTTCGGACAATAAGAATCCATCTATCTTGCTAGGTAGTTTATATTTAATTGGAGAATATAAAAAAAGGAACTAATATGAAAACATTTTTTATGGTAAAACCTGATGGAGTAGAAAGAAATTTAGTTGGTCAGATCATTTCTCGTGTTGAATCTAAAGGTTTTAAAATTACCAAAATGAAGATGATGACAATTTCTAAAGAATTAGCAGAAAATCATTATCAAGAACATGTTGATAAACCATTTTTTGGTGATTTAGTAAGTTTTATTACAAGCGGTCCAGTTGTAGCAATGGAAGTTCAAGGTGAAAATGTGGTTGCTCAAATAAGAAATTTAATGGGTGCTACAAATCCAAGCGACTCTACTCCTGGTTCAATAAGAGGAGATTTAGCAACTGAATTGGACAAAAATGTAGTTCACGGTTCTGATTCAGAGGAAAGTGCAAATAGAGAATTATCTATATTCTTTGGTAATTAAAAAAAAATTTATAAAATAATATTCTATGAGTTAACCTATTAATACATGGTTGACTTTAATTTAAGAAGAACAATATTTGGCGGCAATGATATCGCAATCGACTTAGGTACAGCCAATACTCTTATATACGTTAAAGGTATTGGGGTAGTAATTGACGAGCCTACTTTGCTTGCAGTAAATAAAAATAATCGGTCAATTTTAACAGTTGGTAATGAGGCTAAAAAGTTAATTGGAAGAGTTCCAGATTCAATAGAATTGGTCAGGCCCTTAAGAGATGGAGTTATTTCTGAAATAGAGATGGCTGAAGAGCTTGTAAAAACTCTTTTATCCAGAGCTTTAGGAAGGTCTTTTTCAAGACCAAGAATTGTAATTTGTGTACCTAATGGTGTTACTAGTGTAGAACAAAGATCTATAGAAACTGCTGCTCATGCCACTGGTGCATCAGAAGTTTATACAATTGAAGAGCCAATGGCTGCAGCGATAGGAAGCGGATTGAATATTTTTGAACCCTATGGAAATATGGTTGTAGATATTGGTGGGGGAACTACAGAAATTGCTGTTATTTCAATGGGAGATATTGTTAATGCAAATTCAGTCAGGGTAGGAGGTGAGGACATGACAGAAACCTTAATTGAATGGCTTAGAAGAGAACATCAGATTTTAGTTGACGTAGGAATTGCAGAAAGTATAAAGCACGCAGTTGGTTCAGCATATCAATATGATAAAGAACCTCAAGTTACAGTTACTGGAAGAGATATTGTTAAGGGAATTCCTAAACAAGTATTACTTGAAACAAGTGATGTAAGAGATGCGCTTGCACCTGTAGTAAATGATATTGTTGAGGCAATAAGAATTTCACTTTCGCAGACTCCACCAGCACTAGTTTCAGATATAGACAAAGATGGAGCGTGGCTCACTGGTGGAGGTTCTTTATTAAAGCAACTTGATAAAAAAATTGCTGAGGAGCTAGGTATTCCTGTTAACAATACTGACGACCCTTTAAGTTCGGTAGTTATTGGTTCAGGGATTTGTTTAGAGAGATTTCAAGATTTTAAATCTGTGCTTAAGTTTTCGCCTAAACCAAATTAAATGTTTAATAGTCCAAGTTTTAACATCAGAAGGTACATCTTTTTTATATTTGCAATTTTTTTGTGCATTTTGTTGTATATAGTTGATAATTTTACTAATAAAGCTGTATCAAATTTTATCCCAAACAATGTAAGTATTGTAACTAAAGTAAAAATTCCTGAAAATTTATTGGATAACAATTTTTTGATGTTGTTCGAGAGCAAATCTAATCTTTTAAATGAAAACCTTAGATTAAAAAATGAAGTTTTAGAGTTAAGAAGGCTAAAAGTTTTGAATTATCAACTTAAAGAAGAATTAGAGTCAAACAATCAATTCATTAAAAAGGCTCAATTTCAAGATGTTGACTATATTTCTTCAAGGTTAATTCTTAAAAACGCAAATGATGAATTATTGATTAATGGAGGTAGGAATTTAAATTTTAATACCGGAGACTTGGTACTAAATAGTCAATATGTCATAGTAGGTTATCTTGAAGAAGTATTTAATGATTATTCAATTCTCGAAACTTTGAATTCCCCTAACTTTTCAATTCAAATGATTGATAAATTCAATAATGTTTATACGATAACTAACAGTGGAAAGCAAATTTTTCTCAAATCTAATAACGATATTTATGAATTTGATAATGAAGATATTTTATTTAGTGATTCTATTCTTGGAGCTAACGGAAGCTTCCCATTCCTAGAGCTTTCAGATTTTGAATTAACTTATTCAAACAATAAATTATCAGGGTTTAGTAATAATATTTATGAAATAAATATGAGAACATTGCTCTATGTAGCAAATAATCAATGAGTTTTAATACACAAATAAAAATTTCTTTAAGTCTTATATCATTCATGTTTTTAGATTTATTTTTAAACACAGTTTTATTCAATACATTTTTTTCATTTAATTTATTTTTTGTAAACATATTTTTATTAGGACGCAAATATTTTTCAAATAAATTAGTTATTTTGATAATGGTTATTGGAATGTTTTATGAATCTTTTTTTAGCACAAACTATATAGGAATAATCACAGCAGGCATTTTCTTGGTTCTGATATTTTCCAATTTAACAATTTTGGTAGATAGCAAAGTTGTTTTATTTTTTATTTTTTCAATTTCTTATTTTATTTTTTATAGCTCTTTAAGAGCTGGTGTTTATTTTTTAAATTTGAATTTATTGATAAGTTTGTTATTAAATTTTTTAATTTTTTATCAAATCGATAAACTTATCAAAAGAGATGTTTAAATTTTATAGAGTACAGTTTTTATTTATTATCATTTTTTTAATATTCTCTTTTATATTTTTTGATATTTTCTCTCTTCAGGTAACAGAATATTCTTCTGTTGAAGAAGAAATTAAAAATCAAATTTTCCAAGAGTATTATATTCCGGCTCCAAGAGGAGAGATTTATGATTATAAAAATATAAAACTAGTTAAAACAAATATAGAACAATATTTATTTATAAATCTAAGAAAAATTAATGATGAAAATTTAGATTTATACAAACAATTAATCAAATTTAATTTTATTGATTTAAGCAATGAGGATATAGAAGATATATTTAACTCAAAAGAAGTTCTTGAACCTATTTATTCATTACAAAAAATTGATTTCTCTGTACAGAAACAACTTTTAGAATATGACGCTTTCGAAATATTTGAGGTGCCGATGAGAGAATATTTATATTCAAATGTTTTTTCACATAGTATTGGATATGTTGGAATTCCTAATTCCGAAGAAGAAAATGAGTATGTAAATGCAAAAGGCAATAAACTTGTTGGTAAAAATGGACTTGAAAAGTTTTATGAAGATTCTCTTGCAGGTGTTCCTGGAAAAGTAATTTTTAAAGGTGATCAAATTATTGAATATATTGATCCTATTCCTGGACAAGATTTGACTGTTACCTTAAATATTGAACTCCAAGAAGTAGTTATTGAATCACTTATTGAAGGATTAAATTTAGCAAATAAAAATTTTGAGTCAGAATCCAATATAGAGAGAGGTGCAGTTGTTGTTTTAAATATTGATACTGGTGCAGTTGAGGCTATGGTTTCTCTCCCAGACTTTGATCCAAATCTATTTGTTGATGGTATATCTCAATTTGATTTCACAAGACTTGATAGAAAACAGGCATTTAATAACTTTGCTATACAAGGTTTGTATCCTCCAGGTTCGGTATTTAAGGTTGTTGCATATTGGCTAGCAGTTAGTGAAAACATCTTTCCAGTTGAATTAAATAGTAAAGATGATTCTATTGATTGTACTGGTAATCTTTCCTTCGGTTTTGATGATGGTTCAAAACAAGTTTATAACGACTGGAAACTCGAGGGTCATGGGTTAGTAAACTTACGAGAGTCATTAAAGCAATCCTGTAATGTATATTTTTGGGATATAGCTCTAAAGATTTGGAGAGAATTTGGTAATACAGATGGAGAGTCTTTATTACAAGAGTACGCTAAAGATTTAGGATTTAGTAAATTAACAAATGTAGATCTTCCATATGAAAGAGTAGGCATAGTACCTGACAGGCAGTTATTTGAGGAGTGGAAGGTTGCTCGTCCAGAATTGGTTAGAGATGAGGGTTGGCTGGGTGGTGATTTAATGAATTTAATTATTGGGCAAGGTGCTATTACCACAACACCGCTTCAAGTAGCAAATGCATATAGAACATTAATAGTTGGTCAAAACTCTTCGCCCTATCTGAATCTTAATGCAACAAGAATTATCAATAATAATATCAATATAAGTAATGAATTTTCTAATTTTTTGTTAGATGATTTAGGCTCAGTAACTAACAGGGGTGGTACTGCTTATAAAGCTTTTAGTATTATTGGTGATGAGATAGGAGATATAGGTGGAAAAACTGGTACTGCTCAAAATGCTGGAAATAAAAATAATACATCTTGGTTTGTAGGAATTGATTCAATTTCAAAACCAAAATATGTAATTGCGACAGTTGTCGATGAAGGAGGCTCAGGTAGTGCTGTTGCAGCACCAATTTCCAGAAGAGTAATACAGTTTTTGAGAGGTTTAGAACCTACTCCAGTTGAGTTTGGAGAAATTACTGAATGATTAATAGAAGAATTACTTTGATTGGTCCAGAAGGAACAAATCTCTACATAGTTTTTCAATTTGTTTTATTTAATGTAATATCGTGGTTCACTTTGTATACTTCAATTGAAAGTCTTGAATTTAATCTTTCAAATTTACTATTTAGACAAATTATTTTTTCAACAATAGGTATTGGAATATTTTTTTTAACAACATATATCTCAATAAATCAAGTTGCAGAATTAAGCTTCTTTTTTATATTGGTATCCACAATTCTTTTATTCGGTCTTCTCTTGACAGCACCTATAGTCGGGGTGAATAGGTGGTATAGCTTAGAAGCAATTGGCATTCCAGTATTTTTGCAAGTCTCTGAGTTTAGTAAAGTATTTGTTGTAGCATATTTAGCTCGAATCTTGTCAGGTTACGAAAATAGATTAATTGGTTATTCACTAATTTTCTTAAATATAATCTTAATATTCCTTCAACCAGACCTGGGAACATCTTTTCTCTTTGTTAGTGTTGTTTTTTGTATGCTGTTTTTAACAGATATAAAGTTTAAACAAATATTTTTAATCTCAATATGTTTGATTCTGTTATTTTTTATTTTTTTAGAACTAGATTTCTTGGGTCAATACCAAATTGATAGAATAACAAGCTTTTTTATAGGTGAAGATTTTTCTCAACAGCAAAGTAGGCTTTCTATATCTTCAGGTGGAATAACAGGAACTTATATTCAGGAAAGTTTAGATTTAAATGTATTTGTACCAGTACAATCAACTGATTTTATTTTTTCTTTATATGCCAAGAATTTTGGACTTGTTGGAACTGTTATTTTATTTTTACTCTGGTTTCTTTTTATTTTTCGAGTATTAATAATCATTCAACAAAGCGAAATAATTTATGAAAAGTTTCTGCTCTCTGGAGTAATTTTAATGTTATCAATTCAAATATTAATTAATTTAACAACTGTACTTGGAATTATTCCATTGACAGGTATCCCATTTCCACTTCTTAGCTTAGGGGGGTCCTCTGTAATTTCAACTTCCATTTTCTTTGGACTTATTAATAGGGCATTTATAGAAAACAACATTGTAATTTAATTTACTTAAGCTATTAGAGTTATAGGTATGAATTTTTTAAATTATCATCATTCTGGAGGTTTTTATGTTTGGCATTTTCAAAAAGTCAAAAATAGTTCGTAAAAGTGACGAATTAAACAATACACAAACAAAGTGGTTTAACGGACAAAAGGTAAAAATTAAATCTGGTTCTACAAGTGTAAAATCAAGTAGTTCCAAGAAGTATAAAGATAAAAACCCTACTTGGTTTCGAGAACAGCCTTTACCAGTACCAAGTGTCGAAAAAAAGCAAATGCTTGTAAGTTCTAAAGATGGAGTTACAAAGGTAGCAATACTAGAAGGACCTACATTGGTTCAGTATTACACTTCAGAAAATAATAAGAAATCAAATGTAGGCAATATCTATTTAGGTAAAGTGAAAAATGTTTTACCTGGCATGGAGGCTGCATTTGTTTCTTTTGGAGAAGAAAAAAATGGAGTTTTATATGTTGCAGATATACAAGGCTCAAGTAGAAATTCAAAAATAGAAAATTTACTTAAGCCAGAACAAGAAATCTTAGTGCAAGTAGTAAAAGATGCCATGGGAGAAAAGGGTGCTAGGTTAACAGGCCTAATTTCTCTACCAGGTAGATATCTTGTGCTTATGCCTAATTCTAAAACCAAAGGTATTTCAAGAAGACTTTCAGATGAAGAAAGATCAAGATTAGATCGCATTATTAGAAAAATAAAACCGGATAATTTTGGTGTTATTGTAAGAACTGCTGCTGAGGGAGTAAGTGAAGAAGCATTAAAAATAGATATTGAAAAATTAGAAGATGAATGGAAAGATGTAAGCAATTACTCAACAGGAGATTCTCCAAAACTAATTCACGAAGAACCAGATGTTTCCATAAAGGTTGTTAGAGAACACTTAAATACAACTTTTAAAAAGGTTTTAATAGATAAAAAAGATCAATATGAAGAAATACAGGAGTATGTTTCTGTAACATCTCCAGAAATCAAAGAAATTGTTGAGATGTATCAAGACGAGATGCAATTATTTGAGAGATACCATATTGAAGATCAAATTAAAAAGGCTCTAGATAGAAAAGTATGGCTTCCATCTGGAGGACATTTGATTATTGACAGAACAGAGGCTCTGACTGTAATTGATGTAAATACAGGAAAATTTGTTGGTAAAAATAGCCTAGAAGAGACAGTTTATGAAAACAATCTAGAAGCGGCTGAAGAGATAGCACGACAACTTCGCTTAAGAGATATTGGCGGAATTATTGTAATAGATTTTATTGATATGGAGTCAACAAAAAAACAACAAAGTTTACTCTCTAGATTTAAACAGGAGCTTGCTAAAGACAAGACTAGAACACAGGTTTTCGATGTTTCAAGACTTGGACTTGTTGAAATGACTAGAAAAAATGTTTCTGCTGGTTTAGTTGAAAGTTTTTCTGAAGAATGTGAACAATGCAATGGCCGTGGGTTAATTATTAATGATATTTTTTCAAATAAAAGCTTAGAAGAAGGCTTGATTGAAAATGAAGCTGTAGTAGAGTAGTTGGGTTATGAGTAATTATGCAGTCATTGAAGTGGGAAGCTCTCAAGAAAGAGTAACCGTTGGTGATAAGATTACTGTCAATTCTGCTTTTAACGTAGAAAAAATAACACCTATTCTTGTTAGTCCTAGAAAAGGACAATTAATTACAGACAGTACTGAATTGAAAAAATTTGAAGTTCAATTATCACTTGTTAAAGAAATAAAATCAAAAAAAATTAACATATTTCAATATAAAAATAAAACTGGAAACAGAAGAAGACTTGGTTATAGAGAAAACCAAAAAATTCTAGAAGTGACCGGTATAAATGGTTTTGATAGCTCAGAGGAGGAATAATGTCTAAAACTAAAGCTGGTGGGTCAACTAGAAACGGTAGAGATTCAGAGTCAAAACGACTTGGCACTAAAGTTTTTGACGGTGAAAAAATTTCTGCTGGTTCTATTATGGTAAGACAAAGAGGTACCAAAATTCATCCTGGTGAAAATGTTTCTAAAGGTGGAGATGATACACTTTTTGCAAAAACCGACGGTGTTGTTAAGTTTTCTTCAAGAAATGGTCGTAAATTAGTTAATGTAATTCCTCAATGAACTCATGTTCGTTGATGAAATTAATCTAACAGTTCAATCTGGAGCTGGTGGATCCGGTGCAATCAGTTTTGGAAATCCTTCTTTAAAGACAAAACCTTCAGGTGGTTCTGGTGGAGATGGCGGCTCTGTTATTTTCAAGGTCGACTCAACCAAACGTGATTTATCGCACATACTATCTAACAGTTCTCTTAAAGCTGGTAATGGCAGCGATGGGAATAAAAATTTACAAAATGGTAAAAATGGTGAGGATTTAGTCATTTCTGTCCCTAAAGGTACTCAAATATTATTCAATGATGTTTTATTTGCAGACTTACATTCAAATGATTCTGAATTCATATTTATAAATGGTTCAAAGGGGGGTAGAGGTAATTATGAATTACAATCTAAAAGAATTCCCAATCCTACATTTGCAGAAAATGGTCAAAAAAGAAAGAAATACGATATAACAATTTCTTTTTCTATATATTCAGATTTAGCAATAATAGGCTTACCAAATGCTGGAAAAAGTACTTTAATTGGAAAACTCACCAACTCCAAAGCACAAGTTGCAAATTATGAATTTACAACTACCAGTCCAAATCTAGGTGTC
>Ga0255784_10000531_pt1 | contig 30795 bp, 54 predicted proteins | sample 101ome_14_FD_179982 | JGI IMG/M metagenome (GOLD analysis project Ga0255784, IMG submission 179982) | Coastal salt marsh microbial communities from the Groves Creek Marsh, Skidaway Island, Georgia - 101403AT metaG (version 2) | ecosystem: Environmental > Aquatic > Marine > Intertidal zone >...
GTTGTGAAACGATTGCGAAGAGTTAATGTATTCATATTATGTTTATCGCTGGCTTCAATACCAATACCTTCACTACCTTTCATGTGAAGTGTATCTGCTAATTTAGGTGTCAACGTTTTACTGTTGACTTTGATTTGAGCGAAGTTATTTTGTTTTACATCAAAGGTGAGATTATCATTCTCATTTCGTGTAACTTTGAAACCAGAATGTTCATCAAAGTTTAGTCGATGAAATCCTGTTTCATCAAAATTTTCTGAAGAAACACCAAATCCTACAAAACCTATTCTACCTAAATCACGTGGCACAAGATTACCCGTCACATCATCATAAATCTTTTGAATCAGATCCAGTTGTTCTTGATTATTATTTGCTTTACTTGCGTTTGAAATCTTTTTGAGTTCTGAAGCATCAATTCTTTTATTCGTTGGAACATCATCATTGATAAAATCGGCTTCAATTTCAAAATCCTGTTCAGCAATTGTTTCAACTAATTCAAGGTTTTTTGTAACCTCATCTAAAGTTGAATTATTATATACGAGTGCTGCTTTTACTTTTTCTAAAGACATAGACTTAGGATGTATAAGTTGGAATTACATTCACCTGTCCTTGCATCAGAATTGAACGCACACCTGAAGTGTGTAACATCATTACATCATAATTATAATGACCAGGTGGAATGGTTTTAGTAATCTGTGAATCCATAAACAAAACAAAGTCAGTCTCATTTTTCAGAATTTCAAACTGCCAAAACTTTTTTGATTCATGATTCTTACGCATTTGAGCAAACAATGCATAACCAACCAAATCTTCAGGTGCGTTATCAATTTCAGCACACTGAACACCACGAACAAAATCTGTTCCTGGAAAAACATCAATGATTGATAAATTTGTTTGTGGTGTTCCCATAACTCTTAGTTTGATTGTTGTGTGTTGTCCTCCGACAACTCTTTCTTCATTTCATTGATCATCGCAACAGCACCAACATTCATCAGTTTTTGCTGAGTCAATTGATCGATTCTTTTTTCAATCTCTTCTTGCATAGTTTTGATTTCTTCAAATTTTTGTTCAAGCCATTCAACACTTACAGACATAAAATCTCCTCATAAAAATATTTTAATTGTAAACCTCGATACATCATGTCGGTCAACTACATTGACATCCGAAATATTTGTTTTACCAGTTTTGACCACACAATTATTTGTTTCTCGGTCAAAAACGGCACCATAGTTAAGTTCTTCTCCAAAGTTATCAAACTTTTGAATATCTAAACTTACAGTATAAGCATTATTTGGAAATGGTGAAACGAAATATAATTTATATTCACCCACATCAATCTTTTCTACTCTCTGTATGTTTACTTTATTTATTATAGTTCCAGAAGAAGGAGCAAAATCTAATTCAGAATAATAGCGATAATCATGTGTATATGGAGGTCTTACTTTTGAGTAAACATCAATTTTTTGGTCTTTCAAATCATTTAGATTTGACCTGCGATAATCAACAACAGCACGAAAGATTTCTTTTGGATCGGCTGTGAAATAATTGATTGAATTTGATGATGCATCATTGTAGAATAACCTACCATCTTTTAGATTGATTGCTAATTCACCATCTAGTAAAGAAGTTGGTTGTCTTCCATCTACATCTGAATTTTTGATTTTGACTACATTCGCCATAGTTTCTCAACTTTCTTATCCATTTCTTTCATTCCAGCAATCAACAAAGCAATTAGTCTTGTGTAGTGAACACCAGTGAGTTCACCTTTTTTGCTTTCTGCAAGTTCAGGATAAACTTGAACAACTTCTTCCGCAATTAAACCAGGAATATTTTTTTCTGTTTTTGATTTAATTGAATCATAAATGACCGGATGAAATTGACGAATCAGTCCCATAGCATTTTGAACTTCTTGAATATTTTCTTTAGAGGCTAAAGTTGATTCTTGAACTACACTCTGAACAGTGATATTTCCTGAAGCATCTCTGCGAACAAGCGTATCTGCTACATTCTGGTCCGTTGCAGCATTCAAATCATTCAGTGCTTGATTGAAAGAATCTCGCCAAGTGCTAAAATCATCAGTTAATTCAATTGGATCGATAGGCATAGTATTGTCTCGGAAAAAAAATTAAAAAAAGACTTGACTTTTTTAGGAGATTACTTTATTATAGAAGACAAGAACATTCGAACCATTTGCTATTGGTGCGTGAAACTGTAGAAGTGAATACGAATCCATTGATATGATTTGATATTCTCGCACTTCATAATGTCCCGTGACGGGATTGTGAGCAGATGGTTTCTGAATTGCTCCTTCCAAAAATACTAAAGCATTATAAATATTTGTAGGGTGTGCCAGTTTGATGAGAGTTTCACCGTCTGGGCTTGGATCACCAGCAACAATGGTTTCAATTGTATCAAACATTGAAGGCCTTGTTGTTTCAAGATATGCCTTTGAGACAGCATCGTCAGGATCAACAGCAGTGCCTACATTTTTGATACGAAAATTACTGAGGTTTAGATCTCTGTCCATGGTCGTTTCTGACATAATCCTTATACCCTATTGATGTGTTTGAAATTAGTTTTACTAAGTTATTTATGCTTTTAATATTTATCAAAGAATGATTTATGATACTTCCAGAAAAACCAGATTATACTTTTGCTCAACTCAAAACAAAAAACATTGATGGTAAAAGACATTACGTTACCACGGAAGGTGATTCCTTTATATCAATCACAACGCTCCTCGGACACTTTAGCGCAAAAGGAATTGCCGCTTGGCGAAAGAAAGTTGGAGAAGAAGAAGCTAATCGAATCACTGCTGAATCCTCATCTAACGGCACAGCAATGCACAACTCTCTTGAGGTATACCTCGAAGGGGGTGATTACAAAAAAACAATCAAATCTCAAAACGAGCAAAATCAATTTGATTGTATAAAAGATCATTTAGATCAGTATCTTCAAGCCACCTGGTGGCAGGAAGAACCTCTTTATTCAAATCGCCTCGGAGTCGCAGGCCGAGTTGATATGATTGGTGTCTACGAAAATGCGCCAACAATCGTAGACTTTAAAACTTCTCGCAAGTTTAAGAAAAAAGAGTATATCACTAACTATTTTGAACAAGCAACTTTCTATGCCATGGCATTCTATGAGATGACAGGTTACCCAATCAAAGATATATGTATTCTCATTTCTGTAAATAAAGGTGAAGAACTTCAAGTTTACAGAGAAAAGGTGAGCAACTATATGGGTTCACTTCACTCAAAAATCAAAGAATATAAGGCATTACAAAAATGAAATCCTTTTCAACTGTAGCTACACAACTAAAAAAGATGACTAAGATCGATCTTCTTCTCAAAAAACAAGCAGAGAAATTGATTGAAATGAATCCTTTCTTTCGTGAGCATCAAGATGAAAATGTTTTTATTCACTGGAAAAATGGTCAGCCATTTCTTCTTCCACACAAGATGACGGGCAAAGAAGCCAAGCAGCAAGGCTTTGAGACTATGGTCAACACGGTCCGTCTTTCCTCTATTCTTCAGGGAAAAGCTCATATTAGCACTTGACTTTTTCCTAACAATCTGCTAATATAAATATTGAAACATCATGAGTCTGTGAGTCACGCCACTCAGCGAGGTGACGAGATCTTTCACATTGATATCAGAAGAATCCAGCGCACTCGATGAGTGATTTTCTTAATTTATTTTTCTGAGGATTTTTTTATGTTTTCAAATTTACCATCAATAGAAGATACTCCGGAGGAGATAGAGAAATTCAAATACAACTATCGCAAAGCGTGGGATTTTGATTTTCAGGACAGGAGTCCAACAGAAAAGGTCATGAGAGGCCTTTTTCAATCAACTTTTGATGCTAATGATAAATGTTGGCGAGAAATCGCACTACTTCAGAAAATAGCTTGACATTTTTAATTGACTGTGATATAATGTGTTTTTGGAGTCAATTGTTTAGGAGGTTTTATGGCACGAACTTATCGCAACCCTGCTTCGAAAAATTCTATATTTCGCAAACCACGGCATAAAGGAGCTTTAGTCGCCGCATCCGATGAATACGGAATTCGCAAAAAAGCAATTCCACCTACAGATTATGATGATATTCCTGTATCAGGAATACATGAAGACTTTCACCTTTATAAATTGGATCGCAAAACTGATAAACTTTTTCGTGACCTTCGCAAGGAACGAGAGCGAATTTATAACGAAAGCATAGAACAACCTCAAATTGCCTGACAATTAAATCTTTCTTTAGGTGGGGGCTTTACGCCCTCATTCACATTTAGGAGAAAATGTGAGAGAACTTTTAGATATAAGAACACCTCAACAACCAGCACACGACCTACGACAAAGAGTTCATGAATTAAATCAAAACAAAAGAGGTGATTTTTATTCACTCTTGCCAGTCTATTGTGAAAGAAATCCTGTAGTATATTATTACTTAGTCAAGGAATATGAAACTAAATCTTATCGTTACTGAAATTGACCGAAAACTTGCCACACACTTTGTTGAAAAAACACATTACTCGCCCATTATGCCAAGACTGACAAGACATTTTCTTGGGTTCTATCAAGAGAATGAATTGAAAGGTGTATTGACACTTGGTTGGGGAACAAGACCACGACACACAATTCAGAAATTATTTCCTTCTTTGAACACCGATGATTATTTCGAAATTGGAAAGATGTGCATGGGTGATGAAATGCCAAGAAATTCTGAATCACAAATGATTGCTCAGACTGTCAAGTGGTTGAAACAATATCATCCATCAAGAATCTTTCTCTACACAATGGCTGATGGTATCATGGGCAAATGTGGCTATGTGTATCAAGCATCAAACTTTTATTATGGTGGTCAATATCTGACAATGGTTTATTTGATGCCGAATGGTGAGAAACTTCACCCTCGTTCCACAAAGAAACTTCTAATCGAAAATCAGGAATTCTCAGGTCAGAAGAAACTTCACTGGATGACCAGAGACTTCATGAATCACAAGGGTATTCGCCTGATTGAAGGTCAGATGTTTCGCTACATCTATCCTCTGAACAAGTCTGCGAAGAGAATGATGGAGAAAGAATCCACCACAGAGTGGACAAAGAACTATCCAAAAGACCATGACTTGATTTGGTATGACAAAACTACATTACCTAAACAGGTGATTCCAAAACCAGATTTCACATATGAGAATATGGAATTCAATCCTCAAGCACAGAAATCTTCTGAAATCAATTTGTTAGAGTTTTTCAGTTGAAATAATACTCTCTGCTTTTTTCTGGTCAAAATTCTCAAAGTTTTGATCAATGTATTTTAGAAACTCAATATATTGACTACGAACTTTTGATTTTTTTGGTTCCGTGGCAAAATCAATCCAGCCAGGGTCCTCCACACTTTCACATAGATAAAAATTATTTGATATATTCTTTCTTTCATTCTCAGTGAGTGGATGATATTCATGTTGATTATTTACAGTAAGTAAAAGTATTTTTGATCTTTTAGGCAGAAGTTCCGTAAAGAACTTATGTGAAAATATATCATCACTATAGTTTTCTTTTATGTTTTCGGATGTTACTCCTACTTCTCGCATACCGTCATGTTCTCGAGCAATTTGTCGTATGAATAAAAAATTTGTTTCTGTATCCTTTTTATATTCTTTAAATCTTTCAATTCTTCTTTGATAATCACTCAGTGTTTTTTCAACACCTCCTATCAAATGAGGCATTTTTATATTATATTTTTTTGAATATAATATTACATTCTTTTTTTGCCATTCGCAATCGTCAAATAAATCTTGAGAACCTGTTATGAATAAATCAAGAGCCTTTTTAAAAGTCCAACTATTCATATGATCCAAAGGATCTGATTGACCACCATAACCACATGATTTCGCCATCACCTTCCACCAACAATTACAACCTAATGATATTACTCGCATTTTTTTTCTCGAAAAAAGTTCTTGACATTCCTGACCAATCTGATATGATCTTATCTATCAATGAAACAGGGGAGATTCCCGAGCGGTCAAAGGGGGCAGACTGTAAATCTGTTGGCTCAGCCTTCGAAGGTTCGAATCCTTCTCTCCCCACCAACCAACTCAAATTTTTTTTAAAAAACTCGAAAAAAGTTCTTGACATTTCTGACCAAGCTGATATGATCTTAACATGATGAGCGACTGAGTTAGTCACTCAATTTCAAAACAAGCCAAAACGAAAGGCATTTCTATGGCAAAGCGAATCACACTCGAAGCCTTCTCCGCAGGTATCGTTTCTCACTACGGCCGAAACACAATGACACGCAAAGAAGTCATCGCCTACGCAAACTACGCAGGTGTCGGTCGCCCAGCTGGCTGGGATTCAGATTCTCCCGGTCGCAATCAGTTCCGCTACAACGCAACATCTGTTGCTCGTTCTTCTCGTATCAAGATTGACTACAATTCTCTGTCAGATACCGAGACAACAGAGATCTTCGAAGATCTTGAGATGCTGACAGAAGTTGTCGCAAAGCGCAATGTGAATTCTCTCATCGTGAACGGCTCCGCCGGTGTTGGCAAAACACACACCGTTCTCGAAACATTAGCCAAAAAAGGATTAGTCAAAGATCGTGACTATGTTGTTCTGAAGTCCAAGACTTCTCCACTCGGTCTCTACATGACCTTGTTTCTAAACCATGACAAAGTGATTGTGCTTGATGACATGGATGATGCGCTCAAGAATGATGATTGTGCTTCAATTCTGAAAGCCGCTCTCGACAGCTACGAAGTCCGTGAAATTAGCTGGTCCTCCAAGAAGATGGTGAACACTGTCGGTGTTGACAAGAAGACTCGCACCGCAATTGAGAACGAAGCTCGAACTGCTCTGCTCAACGGCGAGACAGATGTTGCTCTACCAAATCGTTTCATCTTCAAGGGTCAAGTGATTTTCATCAGCAACATGCCATCCGAGAAGTTTGATTCAGCCGTCAAGTCTCGTTCAGTTTGCATTGACTTGACACTGAGTGACAAGCAAGTTTTCGGTCGCATGAAGTCAGTAGTTACCAAGCTGAAGAATTCTGATATCGCAAAGCGAGCCTTGACCGGCATCATCGATAAATACAACAAGGGTCAAGTCAATGCTCCGAACATTCGCACCGTTCTCAACTACGCAAATGTTCTCTCCAGTGGCGTCAAGAATGCTGACCGCTTGAGCAAGTATTGCTAATTCTTTTGCCGTGCCAAGCACGGCACTTTCAATATTCATTTGAGTGAGATTATGTTTTATTATACAGTGAAAATTCGCACCACAGATAATCAAATCCTTGTAGTTAATGGTTATCAACAGAATGGTAAACTCACCAAAAAAGCCGCAGAGCAAATAGCCCGTGAAGAGTTGAGTGATCCTAAGCATTGTTCTGCCGCAGTATACAATTCAAATGGCAAAAAAATCTATTCACGATAAGAGGAATCATGGGACTTGATATGTTTGTTCGAGAAATTCGCAAATGGGAAAAACAAGAACTTTCACTATTTGCACAAGCAATTCTAAACACAATACCAAAATCCTTTAATGTAAATAATCCTGATCCGGATGTTGAAGAGGATTTCAACATTGATTCATTTTTAGCTAAACATCCTACAATACCAGTTCCTTACAAACTTGGTGAAGAACTTTGTTATTGGCGTAAACATCCAGATGTACATGGTTGGATGAAAAACTTATTCTTTGACAAAGGTGGTATCACAACTTCAGACTTCAATCATGATACAATCTTTCTCACCCGTGAGGATGTTACAAATCTTGAAAAAGCCATTCAGCAAAAAGAATTACCTTCAACATCAGGTTTCTTTTTTGGCTCATCTTATGGTGATGACAAAGAATGGGAAGAATATCGTAATGAACAAGACCGAATATGTATTGAAAAAATGTTCAAGGCTCTTGATAATGGCTCAGTAATCTATTACACTTCATCATGGTAAAAGTATGTCAAAGCGAACAATCAAAGCAGGTAAACTTACACCAAGACAAAAGCTTGAGATTGAACATCGTCAGTATAATAAAGAGATGAGAAGTATTCATTGTCATCATCTTCAAAAGACATTTGAGCAATACATCGCCTATAAATATAATCATGGACAAGTGACGCCTCGGGTTCTACCAAGAGAACCAGAACTCTATCGTAAACCTGAGCAAATCATACCATCACGGCATTCAACTTCTTTTTGTCCAACGGCTCCTGTTTCACGCACATATACTGGTGATGTTGTTCAAGGTGTTGCGACAATGCATAAAAGTAATGCTGTTCCAATTATTAATGAACAACAGGCAAAAGACTGTGCTACAATGAGAAGATAATTATGCTAACAACATTAAACATGATACCGGATTCAAATGATTCGGATATCAAATATATTTTCCCAACAACAATTATACAAACACAAATTACGGGAGATGATTTTCAATCAATCACGAAAGAAATCAATGATTCGTTAGAACACCAAAAGAGTTATATTCCTAGTAACTTCATAGGCAATTCTCCATATTTTTCAAATGGTGAAGAAACAAAAATGGATATTGAGTCTGGAAGAGGAGTCAACCGTTCGCCAATTACTGCTAATTATATTTCTGATTATTCAATTGACACTTTAGGAAGATGTGTAAGTGAGCAGTTAAAGAAATATCTTCAAATAACTTATACAACTTTGCCTGATTATCTGTTATCAAGACTTGTTTTGAATTCATGGTTGGCAGATTATCGTGATGAAAAAACACATCTGCTTGCTCATCAACATGAAAATTCATTTATAAATGCTGTATATTATCATCAAGTAAATGAAAATCCAGGAGGTGAATTAGTTTTATATTCTCCAAGCTCTTATATGAGCTACATAAATCCATCTCATCAAAAAATCTTTATAAAACCAACTCAAGGAATGCTTTTAGTATTTCCCTCATGGATGCAACATGCTGTAAATTCATTTGCGTCAGATTCAAATGAAAGAAGAATTGCCATTTCAATTACATGCAGATTTGAATATCAACATGAGTAAACTTTCGGAGAAAGACTACGAAACACTTCGGCATTCTGCTGAAGTGTATATGGTCAATACAATTTATGATGATTTTCATTTTCCTTTTCTTGTTTCATTTGGCAAAAAACATATCTTTCAGGAATTCTCTCATGGAGATATTCATTTAGGTGTTCTTTATCTGGAATGGCACAAGTTAGAAAATGAAAAAAGAGGATATTATAAACGTACTTGGTTCAATTCATTTGAAGAAGCTGCTGAAAAAGCAATTGAAATTCAATCGAATAAAATTGTGAATGAAGAAAAGTTATATCGTTATCACCAATCATATTTTCAAGACATTTATAATCCACCTGAAAGGTTATATTCATGAAGCCTCTTGACCGAATTATATTATCACTTGATACAACTGATACGGATTATGCTAATCGAATGATTGAAAAATATTCAGAAATAATCTATGGATTTAAGTTGAATCATTTATTGTTCAATCAACATTCACTTCTTCGTTATTCTTATACAGATGTTCCTACATTAGTTGATTATAAATTGTTTGATATACCAAACACCATGACACATATTCTGATGGATCTGATTGACCGTGGTGTTGATATGGTGACAGTTCATATGTCAAACAGTCGACATGCTCTCGATTGTCTCGCAGATTATGCAGACCAAATCAAAATCTGTGGTGTAACATTGTTGACTAGTTGGACTGATGCTGATTCTCAAGCACGATATGGTAAAACTCCAGCTGAACTATATGCTGAAAGTATTGCTGAGATGGAAAAATATGGTTTCTGGGGAATGATTTGTGCGCCAACTGACCTTGAATATGCAAAGATGGCAAATACAACTCTCAAAAAAATATGTCCTGGTATTCGCCCCAATACCTCAATCGCAACCTTGATTAGTACAGATGACCAAGTTCGTATTATGACACCTGACCAGGCAATTGAAGCCGGAGCAGACTACTTGGTGATGGGCCGATCCTTCTATGAATATGTCAATGATTGAAAATTATCTTAATCGCAAGAACTCCTTACGAGAATTACCTGATTCTGAATTTGATGAAAAAGTTGAAAGCTTGGCTGAAGAACTGTCTCAAATGAATTATCGTTATTCATATCGTAACATTGAACTTCATAATGATTGGAGAGATTTATGTAGGTATGATACAACTTTTCTTCAGAATTCAGCATCAACAACAAGAACTGGATTGAAACTTTGTGAACATTATTTTCCAAATTTCTTTGAGATTCAAAATTCAAAAGGTCAAAGTTTCGCAAATTGCTGGACCAAAGAAAACTTGGTCAAAGTCCTGAAATGGAATCGCAAGTCACACCAGACACCATATCTCTCGGAGCTTCGTAGAGGTGTTTATTTCTGCTGTGGTTTGACGAAAAACACCATGTTCAGACCTCACATCGCAAAAACGGTTTGTGCAAATTTTTCGAAAAAAACGGTTTTAGATCCTTGTTGCGGTTGGGGTGGCCGAATGATTGGTGCCCTTGCTGCAGGCAAACACTATATCGGATTTGAACCAAATGGTGATACTTATCGAGGTTTGTTACAACTCGCTGATTTTTTGAATGCTCGTAATCGTGTTGAAATTTACAATGACGGTGCTGAGAACATGACTAAATATAATTTTGAGAGTGTTGATTTGATTCTCACATCTCCTCCTTATTTCAACTTAGAGATTTATTCAGAATCAAAACTTCAATCTGAGAATATGTTTTCAAATTATGATGAATGGCGAGATGAATGGCTAAAGCCTGTGATTCGTCAGTCTCTCGATAAATTGAATAATGATGGTTATTCGGCATGGAATGTTCACAATGTAGGTAAAATGAAAATGATTTTCGATGTTGAGAAAATTCACAAAGAATATGGATATGATGTGACCTCTGAAATCTCCTTATCCTCTTCGAAACGCCAAGCAAACAACCATCGTCAGAAAAACAACGACCTGACAAGAATATTCTATTCAACAGAGCGAAAGCAAAAAAATGCTTTTCTCGAAATTTTTTCTTGACAAAGAGAAAATTATCTGATATGATCTAATCTGAGGTAAAAATTGAACGACCTAAAATTCACTACAGCAGGAGAGTACATGCAAGGTGAAATCTTCTTGACATCTGATACACACTATCACCATTCAAACATTTTGAAGTTCACTGATTCACAAGGAGTTCCTGTCCGTGGTGGTTTTGAAACTGTAGAAGAAATGAATGAAGCAATGTTTGACGGATGGAATGAGACTATTCGTGAAAATGATACTGTTTACCATCTAGGTGATTTGGCGATGGGTCCATATAAGAGCAGTGATTTTGCTGAAAGATTTCGTTCTTTACCTGGTAAGAAATACTTGATTGTAGGTAATCATGATGATATCAAATGGTGTGTGAAAAGTAAAATATTTAAAGAAGTGATGATGTGGAGAAAATTTAAAGATAAAAAAATATTGCTTTCTCATGTACCACTCGATGTGAGTAGTTTAAAAACATATGATGATGGAAGTAAAATGTTAAACTATCATGGACATATTCATCAAATGAAAAGCCCGACACCTCAACATCGTTGTGTTTGTGTTGAATGGACTAACTATAAACCAATACATATTGATGAAGTTGAACAACTTAACAACTTCATAAGATACGATTTCAATTATTATACCGAAAGTAAAGTATGAAAATATCATCAATTACAATTGTTGGAAATGGTCTTGATTTGTGGATGACATCCGCTCTTCTGCTGAAAAGATGTCCTCAATTTAAAATTAACATCATTGATTTAAAAAAAGAATCTACAGATAAAAATATTACCGTAAGTGAAATATTTTCACTCTACTCATATCTAGTAGGACTCGATGACCTAAAGTGGAAAGAAAATACAAATGCTGTATACAGAGCAGGTACTGAGTATTATAATTTTGCTCAAGAAGGTCATTATTTTTGTATGCCCAATAGTCACTATGAAATTCCAAAACCAAACAAAGATGAAAACTGGGATTTGTCACAGTTATTTGATTTAAAAAATTATTATTCAAATAAAATAACACATAAAGACCTTCTTAATTTTATAACATATACACCATGGTTGATTGCTCAAAATCGTTTAACTGAATCTTTTGAAACAACCAAAGACACACGAAGACCTTTTTCATTTAATGACGAGATTTCATTTTCTTTTGAGAAAAATCTTTTTGCGGATCTTCTAAAAGAAATTGCTATATCTACAGTAAATGTCTATGAGAATTCGAATCCAAATATTACTCGTAATGAAGATGGTTCAATTAAGTCAATTGATGTTGACAGTGTAACATTATACAGTGATTTGTATATTGACCTTTCAAGTAATTCAATTTTAGTTCAAAAAGAAGAATCAAATCCTTTTTTAAAGATTGAAAAGTTTCATGAAGATTCAAAAGATGTTTTTGTCCTGCCATATCAAAGCACTTTAGAACAAGTTAAAAACGTCAAGCTGGCCGATTCAGTAGTTGGAACTGATTTTGGTTTTGCGAAAAAAATCCCGACTTGGGAAAGATGTTCATTTGAATATTTTTATAATTCAAATGAAACAAACCAGAATGAAATTGAAAAGATTATACAAGGATTTTTTGAACAAGAAGTTGAACATTCACATCAAGAAGTTGTAAATGGTACTTATGCCTTAGCTTGGTCTAATAATGTATTGTCTCTTGGTCATGCTTATATAAAACTTGAAAATAAGATTGTTGATTCAACCTCTTATCTGATTGATTCATTAGTTTATCTTCTCAATATAATTGACAAAAATATTACGCATTATGACATTTCATTATTCAATACACATTGTCGAAGAAACTTTTTGAAAAGTATTGATAATGACTTAATTTTCAATTCGTTCTGCACAAGAAAAGGCAAGTTCTGGGAACATTATAATTCATTTGAGTATTTTACTGAATCTGTTGAATACAATATATATAATTTATTAACAACATCAAACTCAAATATATTACCTAAAGATTTATTTTTATTACTTGGGTTTGATGTTTCTCTATACAATAGCAAATTTCAAACGAATATAATTGCTGAGAAAAACAAAGATTTTGTGAAGTTTTTAGATTACTTAAAATTTGGATATGATCGATTTATGGAACAAATGTTTGAAGAAGTCAAAACTTTTGAAAATGTACATGATTATACAGTAGCAAATATTTACACCTAAAAGAGAAGTATAATGTTTGATATAGTATTTGGTGGTCTTTTATTTTTAGCAGCAGGGACAGGAGCAGTACTGATTGCTTTATTCTTTGTCCTGTGGCCTTTGGCTCAAAAAAGAAAACATGAGTATTGGTGCCATCGTGATAATTTAGATCCTGGTGATGACCATGGAAATCAAGAACCGCATGTATAAAAAGCCTTGACATTTGAAAAAGAATGTGATAAGATCATTAAATAGAATAAAAAAATAAACAACTCTCTAGGAGATTATTATGCAAATCAATCTACGCAAAGCCTCTGCTCTTCAGTCCGACATTCAATCAATGATCCGCTCCATTTCAGTGGATACACGTGCTTCTTTCGAAGAACGTGAAACTGTTGCTGAAGAAATGACAGAGGCCATTAACGAGTGGAGGACAAACCTGGACCGAAAAACCGACCTGATTAATGTTCTTTTTGGTATTCGTGAAAAGGTTGGTGTTGCAAATGCTGAATGTGGCCTCAACACAAAGCTCACTGAGCATCGCCGAGTTTCCGAGCAAAAGGAGTTGATTGAAGATACTATTGATGGCCGAAGAGGCCGAATGCTCACCACTGAGCAAGTGATTGATAAACTAACCAAAATGGAAGAACGAGTTGAGAACGCCAAGGAAGCCCTCTTTGGCAGAAGCCGTGATATCGAAGTGTACACAGAACTCCTTGATAAGGAGGAGTTGGATAGCTTTCGTAAAGAAATTCGTTCTCTCAAAAAACTTCAACGTTCAATCAATGAGGAGGTGCTTGAGCTAAATATACGCACTCACATTGTTTTATCGGAAGCGGAAGTTCAAGTTCTTAGAAACGAGGACCTGATCTGACGCCCAGTGGATTGTAGGTAAGAAACGGTCAATATCAGCAATATGCTGAAACACAACTACTGAAACCTCCAAACTGGTTGTCAATGTTTTCGGGATAAGGTCTTGGCGGACCTTCTTTGTTTATTTGCTCCCGAAGTTAGACCATTGTTTAAATGTTAGCATTGTTCATTGCTGCCTTCGGGTTATGTTGTTTTGTTTCGTTGACACGCCTCATTTACAATCCACACCCAAAGACATTCGAATAGGGAATCCTAGCAGATGCTCCCAGTATAGCTTACGAACGGCCAAGAGCATGGTACAAGTAGAAGTCTGGCTGCGAAGATTCCCTATTTGAGTGTCTTTTTTATTTTAAGCATGTGAAAAATTTGTATAAATAGTAAGAGAATATTTCAACATTTATCTTACAGAAAAATGACAAATATAATTCACGACCGAAGAGATCCTCATGAACGTCGAGTAACACATGACCGGCGAGAAGAAGAGGAAGATAATTTTTATACAGACCAAAGAAGAGAAGAACGAAGAAGTGACAAAGACCGTCGACAGTTGACAAGAAGGACTCAACATGACCGTCGAGTTCAAACTGTGACAGTTACAAATGACCGTCGAAAGTCTTCACGAAGATTTACAGATGCTGCTCAATTTCAAGAAGCATTGTCAGTAAAATCTGAAGAAGTGAATTTAGAAGCGTTACCTGATTGGGTGAGTGGTACATTACAAGAAGCTGAGAAAAGAAGGGCTGAACAGCCAGCATTGTCACCACCTCCTGTAGATATGACCGGATCAGAAAACAAAGAAAAGTATTTTGATGTGTGGGTGATCACAGTTACACTAATTATTCTTTTATGTTTTATAGGAGCAGGTTATATATTTTATTTTACTTGAGAAAAAGATTATGAATGTCAGCAAAATTACCTGTAGATATTACAACTGAAGAGATTATAGCATTAGATTTTCGTTATTCTTATACAAATTCAGAATTATATAAAGATTGGCAGAAATTACAAAACACAATCTTATATAAAACAGGTTCTCAATTCAAACCAGGATTGAAACTTTGTCAGCACTTTTTTCCTAACTTCTGGAAAATCGAAAATTCGAAAGGATTATCTTTTGAAAAATGTTGGCAAGATCGAACATTGATGAAGAAAATTCATGAATGGGGTTTGAATTCAATGAGTTCTCTATGGCTCTCATGGATTCGCAGAGCCGTATACCTAGCGGGTGGTTTACCAAACTCATCTTATTACCGTCCGCATTTTTCTAAACAAATCATTGAGCAATTTGCAAAAAAGAAAAATGGAATCTTATTTGATCCTTGTGCTGGTTGGGGCGGGCGTATGCTCGGAACTGTGGCTGCTGGCTGGTCTTATGTTGCATGCGAACCGAATCGAGAGACGTATGAGAATTTATCAAAACTGATTGATTTTCTTGACATCTCGAATTCTGTTACACTACATAACATACCAGCAGAGAAGTTTACCTATGACCAAAAGGTGGACATTGTTCTTACATCTCCACCTTACTTCAACCTTGAAATATATACGAGAGACTTAGACCAATCGTATCATCGTTATCTTGAATATGAAATTTGGAATGAAAAATGGTTTCGGCCATTGATTGAAAATTCAATGTCAATGCTGAATGAGAATGGTCTTTCTTGCTGGAATGTAATGAATTTTGGCAAACAAGACCTTGTTGAAACAGTCATTGATGTTCATGTAAAAAATAATTATCGCTATCTTGACCGTGTTGGTTTTACAAGTCCTCTTGCGAATATAAGAAACCTTAAAAATAAAGATGTTACTTATATTTACCAAAGGATTTAATGTTAGACGAATATGAAATCAAACTAAATGAGAAATCAAGTAGATTTTTATATGATACAAAGAATGCTGACCGAAGACAATATGTTCAGCGAAGAGCAACATCAGTAAGAAGAGAATTAGCAGACCGCCGACGTGAACAGCTTGCGGTTGATATTGAACGAAGAAAAGAACAAAGACGAAAGTTAAATGATCGAAGATTCTTTGAAGAGAGAAGAGTTACTTCAAATTACTCTCAAGAAAGATTAGAAGAAGAAAGACGAAAGCTTGAATTTCGAAAAAGTGGAGATGCTCCTTTTTATGTGATTGCATTTGTTTTTCTTGGACTTTTACTTTCAATGGGATATTTTTTATACACTGAATTTATAACTAATTATGTCTAAAAATTTTTTATTTGAATTTGATAATCCATCACCGCAAAAAGTAAAAAAAGGAGTATTTGATAATCTTGATACAAATGTAGAAAAGAAAAAAACTAATTTTGAAAGAGAAATCGAAGAATTTTATGATTCATTTCGTTATGAAAAATACAGTGCATATAATAGGCCATCATGTGATTACTTAAGAGTTGAAGATAAAAGTATGAATGAGGATACAGAATTCCATCCAACAATATACGACTCTTCGATCTTTAACATAAATTATGAAAATATTGAAAAACGAATAAAGGTAAAACCTATATATGATAGTTGGTGTTATGTAACCATCGATGACTTTTATATTAATCCATTGTCTGTTCGGAAGTTTGCTGAGAAAACACCAGTTGCTTTAGCTAAACAAATTTCACCAACATCATATCCTGGCTACACAAATGCTCAATTTGCTGATGGATTTGTTTTATCTGAACTTAAATATATTTTTGAGCAAATCTTTAAAAAATATTTTTTAAGATGCTTTGGCTTACCAAATGAATTTGAAGATTATTTTCAATATAGTAATGATTATTTTTCAATTCAATCTACATTTGGGATTTTTAATCCAACTCATATTACATATGAAAATAGTATTGAAACAATACATACTGATGGTGAAAAAACTTCGATTTTTACAGAACAACCTTTGGCTGTGGTGATTTACTTAAATTTACCAAGTGAGTGCCAAGGGGGGACTGCTTTATATCAACAATTTGATCATCAGCCAGAACCTGAACTCATTGATATAATTGAAATGAAATTCAATCGAGTTGCCATATATCCAACATTTGTTCAACATAAACATACCTATGATAAACGACATTGGCAACATAAATGGAGAGTAATTCAAAGACTTTTTTATAATTTAACAATTCAAGATCAAGACATGGCAAGAAAATATAATGAATACTTCGTGAAAGGTAGTTTTGATCTTTTAGACGAAAGTTTTTAAAATGGCTGCCAAAATATATTTAACAATTATAATACTTGCTATTTTATCTGGTTTGTGTTATACTGCTTATAGCTATGTCATGATGACAAGAGCAGAGATTGCTACATTGAAAGAGAATTCAGCAAAGCTTGAAGGTGCTGTAAAACAATCTCAAGAAACAATCACTCAAATGCAAAAACAGCAGGTTCAGATTGAAGATGCTACTAAAGAATTACGAATTGGACTCGAAAAAGCTGAAGTATATCAAGATGAAATAAGTCAAAAGTTAAGAGATCATAATCTCACTAAATTGGCAAATGCCAAACCCGGTCTTATTCAAAAGAGAGTCAATGATGCAACTCAGAAGTTATTTAAAGAGATGGAAGAAATTACTGCTAATTAGTAGTCTTCCTTCTTTTTTATTTGGCTGTTCAATTTTTTCATCTCCAACACCTGAACCGCCACCACCTGAACCTAAGGTCATTATTGAAACAAAGTTTGTTGAAAAAAACATTCCGATTCAACCACGACCAAAAGGTTTAAAATTTAATGATGTTCAATGGTATGTAGTCACACCCGACACTGTTGATTCACTTGTTCCAATGTTTGAAAAACAGTTGGGTGGGAAGTGGGCATTCTTTGTAATCTCAGTCAAAGATTATGAGAACCTCGCATTGAATGTGGCTGATATCAAAAGATATCTTGAACAACAACGTGAATTGATCATATATTATGAAACTGCTGTTCAACCAACCGAAACAACCGAATAGGAGGACCATTGTTTGAAACAGTTGAAAGTTTTCAGAAGAAAATTTATGTATTACAACAAAAAACCAATCAAGGATTGATTGATACAATTATACAATTTTGTGATGAAAGAGAAATCGAATATGAATCAGTTGCTCCATTCGTTACCGGTAAACTCAAATCAGATATCGAAAATGAAGGACACCGAAGACACTTATTTGATAAACGAAAAAAGAGAAAGGAGAGGTCATTTCCAGACATCTTTAGTCACACCGGAGGAAGTGAAAGAAAATTATCAAGCAATCAAATTACATTTTAGTTCAAAGAATTATAATTACAACAAGTATAATGGTAAAGTAAAATCAAATATTTACAAAGATTTAGTTCCTTATTCAATGATTGCCAAGGGAAAAAGAAAAGATGACTTTCCCGACTTTTTCATACCAGGACTATTTCAAAATCCTAAAATAGGAATCAATTTTTTTCTTACCGATGATTATATCTCAGTGTGGAAATATTGGGTTAGCTATCAGAAGTCACCTAAATATTTCTTTGAACGTGAACTGATTGACTTGAGGGAATACCTTGATAAAAGAAACTTACAAACCGATGAAATTTTTCGAATCAAAACAAATGAACTTCCGTTGATTTATAAATTTATCGTGAAAAATCAAATATCTCCACAGACATTTCTCTATCTGGATAAAGTGTTTGATTTTTCGAAAAGGATGGATTTAAAGATTAGCGAGAAGATTTATTATCCAATCGTGAAAGCAAGGCTTTCAAAGCTTGAAACATTTCTCAAATCTAAAGAAAGGGAGGACTTGAAAAAAATCGTCAAGGACGTTTTTAATACTTGACATTTTCAAATCAATGTGATATACTATTCTCTGTGAGTAGCAAAAGTTTCCGAAACCCTAAGATAAAGGAAAATTATGAACTTCAAAGATGCACTCAAATCCCGAACCTCAAGACTTCAATCAATGCAAGCCCGACTCGAGAAAGAGTCAAAGGCAACTTCATACGAAGACACACGATTCTGGCGTCTTGAAGGCAAAGATGGAGTTGGTTCCGCAATCATTCGTTTTCTTCCTCCACCACCAAATGAAGAGAAAGAATATGTTCGTTATTATCGCCATGAGTTCAAAGGCAATCATGGCTGGCTGATTGATAATTGTCCGACAAGTATCGGTGAAAAGTGTCCGATTTGTGAGGCAAACAATCTGCTTTGGTCTGAAGGTGGTTCTGAGAATGAAGAACTTGCTCGTTCACGCAAGCGTCGAATGAAGTATGTCTCAAACATTCTTGTTGTTCAGGACAACGCCAATCCTGATAATGTTGGTAAAGTCTTTTTGTTCCAATATGGCGCAAAAATCTTTGAATTCATTCAAGAAAAAATTGATCCTCCGACACCAGAGTTCGATGACATGAAGCCAGCGGAACCTGTGTATGTGTTTGATTTTCTTGAAGGCTGTAACTTCCGTCTGCGAATGCGACGTGAAAAAGGTTACATCACCTATGATAAATCATCCTTTGATGAGCCTTCTCAACTCGCTGAAGATGATGATGCGATGGAAGCAATCTGGCGTGCACAGCACTCATTGACTGAGTTCGAAAGCGCAGATTATTACAAGTCCTACGATGACTTAAAAAAGCGTTTTGTCACTGTAACAACTGGTGCTTCAACTGAAACCACCAAACCTTCCGTAATCGAAACTCCTTCTGAAGATGAAGAAGTAGTCGCTGAAACAAAAAAGCGAAAGCAACCTGAGTTTGTCACTAAGAGTGACCGAGTATCAAAACCCACAGATGCTAATGATGGTGATGACGAATTGGCATTTTTCGAAAAACTAGCAGAAGAGTAACATATGAGTGAGAGTTCCGCTCTCACTTCAAATATGAAAGACTTTATCTTTTCTTTAGTTGGTGCTGTAATTTATATTTCGGGTGAAGTTCCGAGTGTCCTTGAAAAAATTGAAATAGACCTTCAAGTAATTTCTTTTCTTGTTGCCGAGGAAACAAGGATTCGTAAGCCCGAAATTTATTATCAGGTTGTTAACTTTATGGAGTGAGTTTTATGATGCGTGAGTATACCTATCCAGAAAAAGATGCAGATGGACATGATACAGGATTTAGATTGCCATATATGAATGTTTTTCGAATAAATGAAGATCAAAATATTCGTGCTGACCTTCGTATTACATCTGGCGAAAAACAAGATGTTTTTAGCGACCAGACAAAAAAGCAAACTGGATTTGAAACTGGTATGATTGGTGAAACACTTTTCGGAGATGTTTTTCCTGATTGCATTCTTCAAAGAGAAGCTTATGGTAAAACAAATGATGATGGTACAACTGAACTAGGTAAATATGCCGCTGATTGTGATTATGTCTTTTTCTCTGAGAAGTTGAAAAAAGTTGTTCGAATTGATGTGAAGACTCGGGTATATCGAAATCGTCGAAAAAATGGAAAAACATTTAAGTATCCAGCATCTTTCTTCGATATGTTTATACCAAAAGAGAAATATGACCTTGTGAAAAACGGTAATTACAAAACTGATTATTATGCTTTTATGGGGCATCATGAGGAGAGACATGAAGGGTATTTTTTTGGTCTAGTTAAACCTGAGGTTTTCTTCCAACACGCCAAACTTATTCCCATCTATGAAGATGTCATGTTTACACTTTACGATAGTTTATGTGTTCCTATCTCACTCATTTATAAATTAAGTGAACATGAAAAAATAGGATTGAAACCATCTTTTGATTTTGAAAATAAACTTGACGAAGAGTGTAATTATTTGATTCCTCAAGGAACACCTTTCAAAGCTCAAGTCTATGAAAATGATCAATTTCTTGGTGTAAAAGAAGGTCACTTAAAGAAAGATGAACAATTTAATTACAATGAATCTTTTTATGAATATCAAGGTGACCGTAAATACACTTTTCGCTTTCATCGTGAAGATGCTTCGAGAGATCGAATGTATCATTTACTTATAGACCGCCAGTACATTTCACATTGCGCTGGAGTATAATGTTTATTTTCTATCGTCTTTGGTTGTGGCATAAAACAAAGAATGAAGAATTCAAACCTGGTCATTCGGAAAAAATGAATCATCTGATTCAGGAATCACCGATTGGCTGGGTGAAAGAATTACAAACAAGAAAAAACATAATCATTTGGATACTTACTGGTTATAAACCATGGTTTAAACATTTTATGATGATTCGTGTAAAGGACTAAGTAGCTGCATGAAAACCCTGAATAACAAGAGGTCATGATGGAAAATATTTTTTCAACATCCGTTTTATACGGGTTGTTCACCTTTTTATTTGAAAGAAATTGGCATTATTTCGTTGTCGGTGTAACAATGCTGGCAATTTTTGGTCTCTACTATCACATTACACACCATGATGAACATACAGGTAATACACTAAAACTATATCATGGTATTAATTATAATAATGTGAGTGTTCTTCTTGCAAGATTCTATCTAGCAAGTGTCTTTTTAGTGATGGGTGGCCTTCATGGTATCTTCAACTTTGTTCCTTCAGGTGTAGTTGAAATGACAACAGAAGCAGACCTTTTTGTTCGTGGTCTGGTTGCCTCTGGTTATCTATTACCTGCTGTGAAAACTATTGAATTGATTGTAGGAATTACTTTTCTTTTTGGTCTTTACATGCCATTGACCTTGATTGTTTCCGCACCGATTGTGTTGAACATCGGTCTTTATCATCTCTTTCTTGACTGGTCTGGTCTACCAATTGCTTTGTTGATGGGCGTTGCTCTTCTCTATCTTGTTCATCGATATCGATCATACTTTCGCCCCTTCTTTACAATGAGAGCAGAGGTTTCTTCTTTTCATATGACACAAAGAGAAGAGAAAGAAATACATAGTTTACTTGATGGTGAAGATATCAGTAGTCAAAACTTACCTCACTTTCTTCCCGACAAAATGGCACAGAAAGCATTTGTTCTGATTGCGGGTTTATGTTTTGCTTTTATGGGCGCCGCAGCAATGATTCTCACATCTTCACCTGACGAACCGGGCACAAAAACAAAAGCCTTCATTGATGATGGCAGCTACTCAGATTGATAAATATAGGTAACTTATAATTTATCAAAGAGTTACCTATGAAATCATTCTCACAATTCCTAATCGAAGCACCACTCGACAGCTATGATGATAAAGATGTAGCGAATCGTCGAACAAGAAAAGGTAAGCTAATCCTTAATAAAAGTGAAAAACCTAAATCCTCTTTTTCGAGAGCCGACCAGGCGAAGATTAAAAATCCAAGAACAAAAGACACACTCACCAGAGTTCTCAAAGAATTCAAACAAAGTTTTCGAATTTACTTTGGTGATTTTGAAGGAAGTAATCGTTGGTCAGAACATGGTGTTTTAACAGACCGTGACCTAAAAGGTGAAAGTAAATTAAATGATTATCTTGAAAGAGCCAAGATTCTTTCACCAACCGGCGGTCTTACACCACAAGCAAGCAAGTCAATCAATGTGGTTTATGTAAACAATGTAGGTGATCAAAAAATTGGTATGACTCCTTGGATCATTATGCATCGTATGGGTCATGGGTTGAACCGTGGTGGATCAAAGTCTGCTTTTTATAGTAACTTTGTGGAAGCTATTCGTTATGAAATTTATGAGTTTCTAATCGACAACTATATGCCTGATGAAGATCGATACAAAACAGACCGAGGTTATGAGCAAGCAAGAAAAGCTTGGATTGATCGTCTTCGAACACTGAGAACAAATAATATCAACGATGGTCAAGATATTATTCACTGGTTCTTTCGAACATTCGGTAACTTCAATAGTGCTAGACAAACAGACAAATACGAGCAAGGAGAAGGAAAACGCAACAAAGGAACAGTAACGTATCAGCGTTTTTACGAACTGCTCTATGACACTTTTGTAGCATTTGTTTGGTATGCTTCAGGAACAAAGAATGTTTGGGAAGAAGAACCACCGGGCAAACTCCCTTTTCGATTTGAGTTAGATAAACTTCCGGAAAAACTTGTCTACAGAGGTTCTGGTATGGGAAGCATCGCATTGGCGATCTCTGATAAGTTTGTAATGGAACAAGCAGTGAGCTATTATAAGAAAATGATCAGTAATACTGAATCATCAATTAACAAAATGTTTGATAGTGTAGTTGGAAAGGTAATAGTAATGTAATATGAGATTAGAAGATGTATATATGATCCCACCTATTTCTGTTCTTGATGTCAAGCAGAAGAGATGGAAAGACCGGCGTCGGTTTTGGTTGAATTTAGGAATTGAAAGTGAATTAGGACGAGAAGCAAACTTATTAGGCTTGTCTGAACTGTTAGCAAAAAAACAAAATCGCACCAGTATCTTTGATCCTGTGCTTTGTGAAATCATGTATAAATGGTTCACAAAAGAGAATGATTTGATTCTGGATCCTTTTGCTGGTGGCTCTGTTCGTGGTATCGTAGCAAGTCATTGTAAACGAAATTATACAGGTATTGATTTATCTTCGACACAGCTGGAACATAATCGCCAGCAGGCTCAGGATCTCTGCCAGTCGCATTTTCCTGAGTGGCTTCATGATGATGCTATGAATGTGAAAAAGCTGAAAAAAACATATGATTTTATGTTCACATGCCCTCCTTATTATGACCTTGAGGTCTATTCAAATGATAAGCGAGACCTGTCCGCAATGAAATCATATGCTGAGTTTCGTCACTTTTATGAAACAATCATTTATGAATCATGTAAGAAATTGAAAGAAAATTCATTTGCTGTTTTCGTTGTGGGAGAAGTTCGTGAGAATGGTAACTATGTTGGTCTTGCTTCAGATACTGTTCGTGCTTTCAAGAACGCAGGGTTGAATTTTTATAATGAAATGATTTTACTACAAGAACCCGCAACAGCAGCACTACGATCTAACCGGTTTATGAATGCTTCTCGTAAGATTGCTAAATGTCATCAGAACGTTTTGATGTTTATCAAGGGTGATGCGAAAAAAATTGCTGAACGATTAGGACCGGTAACAATCGAAAAACAGGAAGAAAGCATTCTTTTTGAACTTTTTACCAAGGAAGCATGAAAACTTTTTCACAATTTCTCACCGAAGATAAGAGTCTCGTTTTCTATCATGGTGGAAATCTCAAACTAAGTTCAGACAATCGACTAACACCAGAGGATATAGCAAGAGTTCCTCGCAGCAAAAGAATTGAATATGGACCTGGTCTCTATCTGACCACATCTGCTCAAGTTGTGGAGAAATATGCAAAGGGTTCACGCAAACTTTATAAAGTTCATGTCAATCCTGGAAAAGAAATCAATGAAGTCAAAGTCAACATCTCAAGTATTGATGAACTAATCAGTAGTCTTGGACGACCAAAGGTTCAAAAAATCAAAGATCGAATTGAAAATTCTCGTTTTGATGAGAATGGAAAAGTTGGTGCTTACATTATTCTGAATTTTTGTATCAATGACAATTTGTTACGAACCGAAAGAGGACGTAAAGGAATGCGAGACTTTTTAGTTAAACATGGAGTTGATTATGAAATTCACAATTCACCATTTGGTTGGAAAGAAACAATGATGGTGTTGTTCAATACAAATAAGATTTCAATGATTCAACAAATTGACCGCAAACAAGCTATAGAGGATTTACACAAATGAAAGCCGTTGATTATTTTTTTATTATATCCGTTGTTTTCTTCACAATTGTTGTCACCGCAAGCATCTGTTCTTCTGCTGAAGTGATGAGTGAGGAGAGTATCTTTAAGTTATCGAATGATACTGTTGATGATATGTTTTCGAATCCAACAAAGTATCGTCCGGTCTTTCAAGAAGTTTTGAAATCAGAAGAATTATATCAAGAGATGTGCTTAGAATTGGCAGGAAGTATTGATGATATGTCAGAGGAACAATACTATCGTTATAATGATTGTCGCAAATATTTTCGTGAAATGCTAAAAATATCACTTGATGATGCGATTGATATTCGAGATGAAGTGAATCAGCAAGACCACAATTGATGTATACCATAAGTGGAATGACCAGCACCCTTGGGGTTTTCTCGTTCACAGGAAATAGGAAAACTATTCGAAACTTTTTTAGAACAACTCGCTACTACCACTATAAAAAGAAATAAACTTGCTGTAATAATTCGTAAATATTTATAATCCATATCAGTTAATTTGCTTTGTTGTTCCTAATTTTTGTTTAGGTGTATGCAATTGAATCAATTCAGCTATTCTTTTAGGTGGGTTTTTCACTCGTTTTTGAAACGACATCAAACTTTGACGAATCTGTCCAATTTCATTCATTGTCAAAGCCACATCATAAGTCGCATTTTCTTTTTCTGACTTACTCATTTTTGTAAAAATAGGTGTATCAATTCTTGAAAATTTTCTTCCCAAAGGAGAATTTGAATCCAAGCTATTTTGAATCAACCATACATCTTCAGCAGAATACTTCGCACCTTCATAAAGATGAACGTTTGCTATACGATTGATCTCTTCATATAATTGATAACTTATCTTCTCCATTTGTCTCTTGAAACGCCAGCATTTTTTCGTTGAGCTTCTGAGCCAATTTTTTGAATCTTCTTATATTCAGGATCATTTTTAATCAAATTATCCAAAGTAGTCTTTTCCATCATTTTTGTTTTTCCAAGTAATCCTTTGATTTGATTAAATTCAGGTGCTGTGATTCCATGAACTTCTTGTAATTCTTTAATTTGCTTATTCACCTGAACCAATAATTGACCTAAAGCAAACAAAGCATTCTGTTTCTTTTGAAAAGGACTTCGTGAATCTTCAAATAAATTAACAATTTGATTGATATCTTCAATCACTTGTTTTTTGTTCATTTGCTCTCTTTTTCATCTGAAACTTCAGATGCTTTTGGAAATCCAGGACAGGCATCCATCAAGTCATTCAAAGCTTTTTTCATTGGGTCCTTGAGTGCTTGAGCTTCTTGTCGTGCAGTTTTCTTTACTTCATTACTTCCAGTTTCTAAAGCACGTGTAATTGCATGAACTACATCTTCTGCTGAAGGTGCCTTTGCAGCGCCAACTTTCATTGGAGCATCCGCTTCATTGATTGATCTTTTTCGAGCATATGCGGGATTAACTACAGAGGCGATATCCTGATAAACTGACTTGCTATGAATTGGCATTTTTTTATTCCTTAGTTTAGATTTCAAAAGTTTGTCCAAAGACTTTAGCACTTATATTTACATAGTGACCACCATCTCTGACTAAATACTCTCCTTTTCGAAGAGTTCTTTTTTGTGTACCTGAAGCAAATTCTACATCAGGACCTGTGTATCGAGCAACTTCTCGCATTGTATCTTTTTTATGTTTCAAAGGACCACCCACATTTCCAGAATATTCTTTATTAAGTGCTGCCTTTTGTACTACTCTTGTTTGACCATCACTATCTTTAAATAAAAAGTCTCCATTTTTTGCTTTTATATTAACACTTTGGCTATTTAGTTTTTCAAGTTGACTTTTATCGCCTTTGATCATCATGTATGATTGAGTTTTCATTTTAGAAAAATTAGGTTCAACAGAAAATGTATATGGTTTTGTTTCACGAACTTTAAATTTCTTAAAAGATAGGTTTTTACAAATATTATTAAATCTTGTTGTATTTGTTTTTGGGTCTTCCTGAGTTGATCCTTCTGGTTTATTTGCTTGAGCTTTTGGACCAGGTTGTTCAACTTCAGTCAAGTTTTTTGGAACAAAACTTGAATTCACAATTGAACTAATTTTGCTCAGTAAATCGGGCGTCATAAAAATCCTCTTTATCTTATTGTAAAGTATATGGTATATTTATATATTTTTTTTCTTGACTTTTCAATTTTCATATGCTATGATCTTTAAAATAATCAATCAACTAAGGGAGACCTCATGAAAAAAGCAAGACTCGGAGCCGAAAGGGCTCTCCTTCTCCGCTCTCGCTATTCTGAGAAATTCGAAAAGATTCGAAAATATTCAAAGAAAGACCGTCAAGCAAACAAGCGGATTGACTATCGTTCTTTGTGACATTTGTAACCATGTTCACCCAAGAATTGAATCGTTTGAGAAAGTTCTTGAGTGTTCACTGGTTTGCGTAACAAGAGAAAACGACCAGCGCCCAGTGTTTTAGCAATTGATTCAAACGGTGTGTCAGAATATGCTGTGATGAAGCAAATCTCAATGTTTGGATCAAGTTCGTTTAGTTTACAAGCAGTTTCGAATCCATTGATGCCCGGTGGCATTCGCATATCTAAGACAGCAACAAGATACGGATCTTGTTCTTCGAGAGCCTTTGAAACCATTGAAATGGCTTCTTCACCTTGTTGAGCAGTATCTAAACGGAGTTTTACATTTTCTTGAATCACCTGAGAAGCACCGATGCTATCAAGAGACTGGTTGAAAGATTTGGCAACATGTGTTTCGTCATCAAAGAGTGCTGAAGCCATATTACGAAGTTCTTTGATTCCTATATCCTCTGTCCTTGAAAGGATATCCATATAGGCATCTAAGATTTTTTGCTCATCGTCTACAAGTAGAATGCGATAATTTGACATGACAGTTCTCAGTGAAAGTTTTTTAATTATTTATAAAAAAAGACTTGACATTTTTGAATCAATCTGCTATGATCTGATCATAGTCAACAATCTCTAGGAGAAGCTTATGTCAGTAAGAGATGTTCTCGGAACACTCACAGAAAAGCAATTAATTTGTGCTTTCACAGAAATCATGTTAGACCGCTTTAACAAAATTCGTAATCCTTACGGACAGACTTCAATCAAGATAGGTGAAACTGATGTGAATGACCAATTGGAATCTCTTCAAGAATTTATTTCTCATCTAAGAAAAAGAAATCCTCTCAAGAATTATTCAATCCGTCGAAGAGGACGAGGCTCACGTGTAGCTCATGAAACATATGTTGGAGAATATCAATGTTATCTACCTTTAGATAAGGCTGAACGAGTTGCCGTTTATATTGTTGAAAGGTCTAAAAGATAAATAACAGAGTGTTTTTATTTTTATAATAAGGAGAATTTTATGAAAAAATATATGTTATTTGCAATCGCAATTGCTCTATTGTCAGCCGGTTGTTCACAAGTAACTCTGCCGAATGATCCGTCAAATCCTATGGAGCGAATGCGATACAATCAGGAATTAACAGATGCCAGGCCTGAATGGACTCAACAAGGTATGTGGGAAGAAGGTGACTTTATTTACCAAGTTGGTCAATCAATGGTCTTTGATACTGAACGTGAAGCAAAAAAACACGCCTATCGTGATGCTTCTTTTCGGTTGAGTGAGTATATCACACAATCCATTGACATGGATTATTCAGAAATGAATGTTGCTCAATCTGCTAGTACAAATGTAATCAATCAAAGCTATGCAACGAAAGAGAAAAATAAGACCACCAGCCGAAGTGTGATCTCAAAAATTTCAGCATGGAGAACTTGGGTAGAACCAGTGTTTGATCAAAATGAACAACTTGGTTATTCAGCATTTGCGATGGTTCGTGTTCCGACCAAGTCTGTGAAATCTGCGACTCAACATCTTAAAAAAGCCGCAATACCAGAAGGACCCGTGGCTAATCTTGACAATCTCTAACATATGAACTATATGGCACTCGCACCTAATTCGGTATGTGTTGTCGGTAGATTTATTGAAAAGGAATCAAGAAAGTTATACGAATATTCGAATAACGATGAGGAGACGAGGTTTGAGTTTCCTCATAAAATATATGATGATGGTCATTATTATTATGGTAACGTGATGTTTTCTCGTGCAAAGGTTGTTGTTGATTCAACAGCACCTTCTTTTGAAACGTGGTTGATGCTTGACAACAGCCACCGTATTATGAATTCTAAAAAGGAGTAACATTATGTCTTTATCTTCAGTTGTTGATCAATTCAATCATGTTCGTGAGCAAAAAGGTGATGTGTTGATTGATTTACATGACCTTCAACCAGATGATGCTGACGAGGTGTTTTATTACATTGATGATGCTTTGACCGAAACTGGCTATGTTCGTGGTAATCAGGCAAAAACTGTAGGATTTGGCCCATCAAACGAAGATGAGCATGTCACCTATCTCTCTGCTGTTGTTGACTTGCTTCAGAGCGGTTACGATACACCACAATACATTTCTAATTTCTAACTCCACTGGCCAGCAACATGCTGGCCTTTACTCACCGTGTCGACAACCTATGAAATACTATATACTCGCATTCAAAGTTTTTTGTCTATTGGTGATTCTTGTGCCCTACATTCATGGTTCGATTTTTTTAAAAAAATCCCTTGACTTTTTCCGCCAATCTGATATGATCTGATCATTGAGTGAGTTTACTTTCCCCAACAACAGAGGTATCATGGGAACAAGAAGTTATATCGCTTACGAAATGAAGAATGGTATGTATTCAGGCTGCTACTGCCACTGGGATGGTTATCCTGAAGGTGTTGGCGCAACTCTCCTCAAGCATTACAATTCAGAAAATATTCGTGACCTCGTTGACCTCCAAGGCTTTTCTGCTTTAGCCGAAACAGTTGCTGAAACGAAGTCAAGTGCTTATCATGAAATGAAAGAAGTCTGTGAAACCAGAGGCGAACTTTACAGTAATATTGCTTTAGACTATGGCTGTGAATATATCTATGTTCTGTTGAATAATGGTGATTGGATCTTCTGGGACGTTGATGAAGAAATGGAAAAGAATTTAAAAGAAGTTCTTAATGAAAAAGCGTGAATCTCTCTTACCTCTGATTGGTATGATTCTGATGATTTTTGGACCTTCTTTCATCACCTTTGTGTATATGAATTTTTACTGGAGCATATAATGAAAAAGCATGTATCTTGGTCTGTTCGCAAATATCGTGAAACATTAAAGAGATTCATGGATCTTTCACTCGAAGAAGCCATGAGAATTTATACCTCTGAAGCAGCACCACTTACACCCTGTCGCAATGCCTACTGGCTTGGTTGTCGCAAAGATTTTGCAAATCCTCATGTCAAGCATTCAATTGCCTATGCTGCTTTCGAAGCTGGTCGTAAAAGAAAAGCTGAACTAGCTCAGAATTATGTGAGTGAATATTGTTTTTGATAAATAGTAAATAATTACATTTACTTTATCAAAGGAAATCAATGAAAAGTTACTCGGAGTTTATTCAAAGTGTTCATCGTGTGATGGAAGGAAAATGGGGAGGAATGGATAATGTCGCAAGACCTCAAGGAAATATTCCTACAAATAATATTGATAGACGTTATCGTGAAGCAGGTGAAGATGATGGTTTGATATATGGACCTTCTCGCAAACCAGTTCAAAATAAAAAAGAATTTGTAGAACAAATCGCAGACAAATTTGATTTAGAATATAGTCAAGTTTATGGAGTGATTCGACGCTTGGGAGAGCCTGTAGATTTTGATGTTCTTTATGATGAACTTCGAAAATTACAAAGAGGTGATTAAAAAAGTTCTTGACATTTCTGACCAGTCTGCTATGATCTGATCATTGAGTGAGTGATTGACCAACCTACAATGAGATTCGCTATGTTTCTTCGTGAACAAAAACTCCTGAAACTCGCCACCCTGATGAACCTCACCCCTGCTCAGGCAGCCTGGCTTCCCGCAGCCTTCGACAAAGCCGCAGACATGGCAGAGATGAGCCATGACCTGTTCTGCCGCCACATGGAAACCAGCCAAGAGTTGCGAGACTATATCAAAGATGGTATCGTGAGATGCTGTGGCAATGTGGCTCTTTCTGTTTACACCACACCAAAGGTTTGATCATGGCAAAGCAAAAGTTTGACT
>Ga0255784_10000567_pt1 | contig 29985 bp, 19 predicted proteins | sample 101ome_14_FD_179982 | JGI IMG/M metagenome (GOLD analysis project Ga0255784, IMG submission 179982) | Coastal salt marsh microbial communities from the Groves Creek Marsh, Skidaway Island, Georgia - 101403AT metaG (version 2) | ecosystem: Environmental > Aquatic > Marine > Intertidal zone >...
GAACGCTTGATGGTATTACTTGCGGTCGAGGTGTATACGATCGTGATGACGCGTATTGATCAAAACACACTTACGGGGCACTTTATTCGTGTGCGATGAACGGTGTCTCGATTACATGGAGTTACAGACCCTATAGTATGAGATACAGCGGGAGCCAAAATGAAGCGCGTCACCACCTCGCACGTTCTTTTCAGCGGCGAACGCGCGTGCGTGTGGGGGCGGAAAGGTGCACGACGCGCGGACCGATCGCCGAGAAGATGCGAACACACTCACGGGGCACGTCGTGTGCGCCACGGACGACGGACGATGAACGCACGGCCGCGCGCCCGGGGTCTGTCACACGTCGCGCGAGTGACGACGCCGTCGAGCCTCGATCGCGCGGTTCCGTGAACGCGCGGGCCGAGGTGACCGATCGATCGATCGATCGATCGATTGAATTGATTGATTGATTGATTGATTGATTTGATGGTGTGCGCCGCTCCGCTCCACTCCACGCCGTGTCGATCGATCGACCGGGCGCGCTCGGACGGACGGAGGATGGCGCGCGCGATGGCGTCGTCGTCGTCGACTGTGGACGGCGCGCGGACGCGCGACGGGACGGCTGGGACGGGATGGCGACGACGGCGATGGGGACGAGGAGGCGTCGGGCGCGGCGGAGGACGCGCGGGGACGTCGGTGGTGGTGCGCGCGCGAAACGGTGGGAGTGGTGGTGAGGATGCGCGAAAGGTGGTGACCGTCTCGGACGGGACGACGCTCGAGGTGCGCGCGCGAGATGGGGTCGTGTTCGCGGATGGCGATGACGACGATTACGCCGACGGCGGTTCGGGACGCGGGGGACGCCGCCGCGCGCCGTTGGTGTTCGTGCACGGATCGTATCACGCGGCGTGGTGCTGGGAGGAACACTTTGCGGGATATTTCGCAGCGAGAGGGCGCGCGACGCGGTCGGTGTCGCTCCGAGCGCACGGGACGTCCGGCGCGACGCCGGGGAGCGCGGTGGCGGGGACGCTGGAGACGCACGCGAGGGACGTGGCGGAGGTGATCGAGGCGGAGCTGAAGGCGATGGGTGAGGACGCGGTGGCGCCCGTCGTCGTCGGACACTCGTTCGGGGGATTGGTGGCGCAGCGCGTGGCGGCGGACGACGGCGTCGAGGTCGGCGGCGTGTGTCTCTTGGCGTCCGTGCCGCCGACGGGGAACGCCGCCATGGTGCGTCGATTTCTTCGTCGCGATTTCTTCGCGAGCATGAAGATCACGTACGCGTTCATCACCAAAGCGTTCGGGACGAACGCCGCGTTGTGCCGAGAGTGTTTCTTCAGCCCAGAATTGCCGCAGGCGGACGTAGAGCGTTTCGCCGCCGAAATCAACGACTCGAGCTCGCTTCGCATGCTCGATTTGAAAGCGCTCGACGCGAGTCTTCCCGTGCCTCGACCGAGCGGCGCGAAGAATCACGACGCACCCTTCTTCATCCTCGGCGGCTCGCGCGATTTCGTCGTCGACCGCGAGGGTCTCGAGGAAACCGCCGCGTGGTTCGACGGCGAGCTTCGCGTCGTCGACGGCCTCGCGCACGACGTCATGCTCGACGCAAAGTGGCGCGTCGCCGCCGACGCCATCGACGACTGGCTCGAACGCAACAATCTCTGATTTATGTATTATCATTCATGTACACCAGTCCATATGTTTGCATAGACCGATCACGCGTCGTTCATCCTCGAGCGCCCTCTTTTGAATTGTAGTCACGCAGCTTCAGGGAAAAATTTCTTCATCGCCGGTTGGGAGTCCCTGAAGCTGTGTAATATAAATGTATCCCCCGACTGAATTTTCGAGAATTTTTAAAATATCTGGACACTGTTTGTACATATGAAATCATACCACGCGTCTAAAAGTTACACCGTTTTTACACGTGTACACCCGTCACAACAGACTGAAATGGGCGCGAAACCAGACTGAAAGTGGTGCTACTTTCAGAGCATAAAGAGTGGGGTTTCAGTACCGTTCATGACTCAAGGACCAAGTTCGACGCCGCACGGTGTGCGATGTCCGCGTCCGCCGGTCACGACTCAACGGACTCGAGGGACTCGAGGGAGTCTGCAGGTGCGTGACGTGCGCGCTCTGTCATCCCAGTCGTGTGCACACATTCGTGCGCTCGCGCTCGTGTGCGTGGAGGCGAACGGTGCGCGCGTGCGGTCGCGTCGTCGCGCGGACGTCGAAGGGAGACTCGAGTCGTCGCGTCGTCGCGTTTTCGACGTCCTCGAACGCGCGCGCGCGAGATGCCCGAGTTGCCAGAGGTGGAGCGCGCGAGACGGCTCGTCGATGAGCTGTGCGTGGGCGCGGTCGTTCGAGACGTTCGTCGACCGGTGGTGGACGATAAAGTGTTCGTCGACGTCGAGGAGGGAAGGTTCGAGCGCGCGCTCGAGGGTAGAGAGGTGGTGGAGAGCAATCGGCACGGGAAACAACTGTGGTGGCGTTTGCGGGGCGACGACGCTGAGACGCCGTGTTTTCATTTCGGCATGACGGGCGCGTTCGTCGTTCGAGGGGTCGAGGGAATACAGTATTACAATTCAAATGCGAGCGGTACGGGAGATTGGCCGCCGAGGTTTGCGAAATTGGTCGTCGGTTTCGATAACGGCGTCGAGCTGGCGTACGTCGATCCGAGACGCTTTGGAAAGATTCGATTGGTCTCTGACGTGCGAGACGTGATCGGTACGCTCGGTCCGGATCCGTTGTTGCAGATGCCGGACGCGGAGACCTTTGCGAAGATTTGGACGAGGCGAAGCGCGCCGATAAAGACGGCGCTGATGGATCAAAAGTTACTCGCGGGCATCGGGAACTGGATGGCGGATGAAATTTTATATCGCGCGCGCGTGCACCCGGAGACGCGCGCGAACGAGCTCAGCGAGTCTCAGCTCGAGGCGATACGCGAGCGAATTACCGAGGTCGTCACGGTCGCGTGTGACGCGAACAGCGACCACGATTTGTTCCCGAACGATTGGTTGTTTCACCATCGGTGGGGGAAAACCGACGGCGCCAAAGTCAACGGCGACGCCATCAAATTCATAGAGGTCGGCGGTCGCACAACAGCCTTCGTGCCCAAGCTTCAGTTTAAGACGGAACGTCTGGCGTCTACACCGACGGCGGCGAAAACGTCGACCAAGAAGCGCGCCGCGATCAAGGTTGAGATCAAATCCGAAACCGCCGAGCCCGCCGCCGAGCCTGCCGCGCGCGCGAGCGCGCCCAAACGCTCTCGTCGCGCCGCGCCCACCGCTCCTCGCACCGCGCGCACCACGCGCGCCGCCGCGGCCGCCGCCATCGCACGTTAGTTATTACCACATTCATTCATTCTTTAATTCAATTCAACGCACTTCAAATCAAATCAAATCCAATGCGCTCGAGCTCGAGCTCGAGCTCGAGCTCCGAGTAACCGTCCCCATCCTCGACGCGCGCCCCATCGTCCGCCTCGCGCGTCCGCGCCTCGTCTCGCCGGCGCGCGCGCGAAAACGACGCCGAACGACGCGAGGGTCGATACGCGCGCGCGAGAGACGGTGGTCATGACGACGTCGACGCGTCGCGGGACGTCGGATAAAACGTGCCCCGTGTGCCTGAGCCTGTGCGTCAAGCCCGCGGCGCTGCCGTGCGGACACGTCGCGTGTCTGTGGTGCACGCACTGCGCGATGAGCAGTCTGGGGGAATCGCACTGTGCGATATGCAGGAACGTGTTCACGGCGCTTCCGGCGCTGTCGCACGCGCTTGAAAATCATACCCTGTGGTGCGACGCGGCGGCGTTCGGCGAGCGTCTTCGCGAGGCGCGAGAGGAAGAGTTGGCGCGCGGGCACAAGAGTCCGAAGTTTGAGGTGTGCGCGATCGAAAAGAGCGCGGAAAAACACGCCGTCGTGGATTTCGGCGAGGCGTTGGGGAGAGAGGAGGACGACGGAGCCATCGCGAAGAGGTTGGAGGACAAGAGCGAGGAGGCGTTGGGGGCGTGTGCGACGTTCGATCCGGAATCTGGACGAGCGGTGGCGGCGTTTCACGCGTGTAGTTGTCCAGGAATTAGAGAAGGTGAAGATGGGTGTGGGGAATTGGCTAGCAGACCGGTGGCGTGTCAACAGTGCGGGGCGCTGTACGAGCGAGCGCACGCCGACGTGTTGACGGCTCGCGCGGGCGACGGGGACGAGTGGTGCGAATGCGGCGCCGTGCGTCCGCCGACTGCGGTGATTTTCGTGTTGAAAGAAGACATAGAGAGCGTGTATCCGAACGAGTTCATCGAGGCGTCGAGAAAACGGTGCGATGAAGTGTTGGCGGAGAGTTTAGCGAAATTGGAGCGCGAGGCGGAGCGCGAAGCCGAAGTCAAAGCCCTGGAAGAGACGGTCGCCGAGGTGAATACGCTCGGTGATGTCCAGGACGGCCAGGAATACAATGGTAACGGCGACGGTGAAGAGGGCGACGGCGACGGTGATTCAGAAGATCGCGCCACCGTCAACGTGCGAGGCGCGGGAACCCTTGTCTTTGATCACGAAACGTTTACGCACTACGGCGTCGGATGCGACTTTTGTGGCGTCTACCCGATCGTGGGACCCAGGTATCAATGCAAAGAGTGTAAAGACCTAGAATTCATGGGTTTCGACCTGTGCTCAAAGTGCATGCAGAGCGTATTCGAGCATCCAGATCGCAAGAGAGATTACCGGTTCGCACAGAATCACACTGACGAACACATAATGGTTCTCGTTCGACCGCGTCCGACGATGATTCACGTCATGAAGAGTCTACATCCCGAACTCTCCGAGGATCAAATCATTCATTGGCTCGAGAGTCAAGCGGTGGCGGCGCGCGAGGCTGATGACGAGGCTGGCGATGACGACGAAAACAACGACGAAGATGGCGATGACGATGAAAACGGTGCCGAAGAAGACGACGACGACGACGAAGACGCGAACGCACCGGAGCCACTGAACGTAGAGTCAAACGCCGAAGATGAAGACGCAGAAACTTTTGAAGACGCCGTGTCGCGATCCCTCTCCGAGCGCGACATGTCGCAATAGATGTATTTTAAACGAGCTCGACAAACTTAGTGAGCGATGAGCGCCGCTCTCGCCGCATTACTCGGCTGCCGACGCACTCGCGCGCGCCGAAAATCCACGCTCGCGCGCGAGCGATGCAAGCCACCGCGTCCACCGCCCCCCCGCGCGCGTTCACGCCGCGCGCGACGCCCAAACGACGCGTCCCCGCGAGAGCGTTATCCACGCAAGCGCCCGCGCCCATCACTCCCGACACGGACGTGCGCGTCGCTTCGATTCCGTACAAGGACGGGAGCGTCGATAAACTCGTCGCCGTCAACGACGCGGCGCGTCGAGCCATCAAGGAGGCGAAGGCGGAGCGGTTCGTGAGCGTGATCGATCCGAGCTCGGAAAAGTTGCAGACGTTGCTGCGCGTCGTCGATGAGGGATGGGATAAGATTGGCGTCAGGAACAAGAACGCGGGGCACCACACGCTCTGGCCCGAAGCGTTTGAAGCCGGTAAGGCGCTCCTCGAGGAGGCTTTCCCGGAGGAGTGCTCGCCGTCTCACGGAGGGGAGGTGCTGAACGGAGTCGCGTTCGTCAACGAGCCCGACAAGTACGATCGAGCGATCGATTTCATGCAGCGACGGACCAAGGGGGACTTCATCATGAGTAAATATAACCCTCTCGGACGCTTACACAGAGATCCGGACGCGATCGATTACAAGAGCCCCGGGTGGATGGAGGCTGGGATGGAGAATAGTGACGAGTACAGTTATCGATATTACAATGTGTGGTTGTTGCGGTCGCCTCGCGATCCCACCGGACAGGCGTGGGATAAACCGTTGGTCGTCTTGCTTCCTCGAGACGGCGGGGCGCGGGAGTGGACGTACGACGTGCGAACGCCTGAGGATAACGTCGAGGAAGACTCGAAGAAAACGGCGGGGAGTCAGTTTAAGGATACGATGGACAAGATCAAGTCCAACCCAATGTTGGCCGCGCCCATGGTGATGCAGGCGTTCAGCACGCGCAAAAAGGAGGATAAGTTTGAACAACAAGATCCCAACTACATGAAGCGCGGTTCTCCCGAGTTACAGCCGAGCGATGACCACGTGTGGATCACCGCGCCGTACATGATTTTTGACTCGTTTGACATGTGGCACGGCGCTGGACAGTGGGCCCCCGAGGACAAGAAAGAGCTCCGCAACAACGCCGAGGATCAAGTTGCCGCGCGAAAAGACTGTATCAAAGGCCGCGTGAGCATCGAGCTTCGATTCCGAGCGCGGTGTAAACCGAAAAGTCGGGAGGGCGTGCCGTTTTCTCCTGTGAGCGCCGCGTTTCGCGGCGGCGCATTCACGCCCGAGTCGGTTCGACCGTCGGACGGCGCGTACGATCTCGAGCGCGGCGACGTCATCGCTGCCGAGTGAATCTCAGTCGCAGTGTGAAACAATCACATTAGCCAGCGATTGTATTGAATCACCGTAGTTCCTCCATCTACCGCACGCGCTCCGTCTATACCGCGCACGGCGTCTCGGCGGCGTATGACATCAAGCGCATCCTCTCCATCGCGCGTCACTCGCCGCCGCCGCGACCTCGACGCGCGTCTTCATGAGCGCACACGAACGCGCGAGTTTACTCGCGTCTGGCGCGACCGACACCGCGTCCGTCTCGGTCGTTGCGCGCGCGCACCACCGGCGCGATGTGCTTAACACCATCGCAACTTCACCGTCATCGTCGATACGCAGGGGCGCGTGCGATCGCCTCGACAAGGCTGCCGTCGTCGTCGCGAGCGTCCTCGGCGTCCTCGGCGTCGTCTCGCTGCATCAGGGCGCGACGCCCGCGCCGTCGGCCGTCGGGGCGCGGTTGGGCGGCGTCGACCTCCATACGAAATTGCTTCGAGTGCACCACGACTTGCAAGGAAAGTCAGCGGGACACGGCTTGCCGGTGTACCTGCACATTCCCAAGACTGGAGGCACGACGATCGAGAGCTCGCTCGGAGTGCTCGGGATCAACGTCGGGTACTGCGACAAGAGGCCGAACGGCGAGGTGTTCAAGTTGCACGAAAAGTATTCGGGATGGGAAAAGTGGCACTGCATTCCAAAGGAGTCGGTGCCCAACTCGTGGACGATCGTCAGGAATCCGTACACCAAGGCTGAGTCGGAGTTTTTATATAACGATGGGTCGTACGAGCCGACGGTGTTTTATAAACTGAGACCGGGATACGCCAAGGAGAACTGCGAGCTGTTCGAGGCGCACGTGAAGAAGATGATCGAGGGGTTGGTGCACAGCGAGGTACGTCAGTGTTACGACGACGGAGACTATAAAATGGGCGTACAAAACAAGTGCGACGAGAAGTTCCGTTTCGGAGTGAATTCGCTGTCGCACTGGTACCCGCAGATGCTCATGGCGTCGAGGGCACAAAGAATTTTTAGAGTCGAAGACTGTTTCGGCGACAAACCGGGCACGTGCAGGATGGTGCGGCTCGGGAAGAAGACGGACGACAAGCAAAACAACATCATCACCTTTTTGCGTCACAACTACCACGGTCTCGTGGAGATGGTGCACGCGAACGAATGGAACAAAAAGGTGAGGAAGCCGGAGTTGCACCAGTGCTGGGCGAGAATGGACCGAGAGACGCTCGCGAATTTCAATCGCGTCTACAGAGCGGATTTCGACCTGCTCGGGTACGCCTACGCGCACAGCATCTCCAGATCTCCGAACGCGACGTCCAGCGAGCTGTACGCGGAGAGACTGAACGACTCGACGCTAACGCTCGGCGACATCGAAGCCGCGCTCAAGGCGCAGGGTGGAGGTCGAATCGCCGTCAACGACCCACCGCACTGCGCCGACGTCGCAAAATTATTAGCCAAAGAATTAGCCGCGGAAGAATCCACCTGACGTAGTGGTTGTGAATCGTACGACCGACGTCCCGACCCCCACTCGCCGACGCAACCGCAACCGCCTCGTCTCCATGTTCGATGAGTTCACGCCGGGGCGTCGCTCGCGCGTCGCCGTCGCGCAGATGACGTCCACGTCCGACGTCAAGGCCAATCTCACCCAAGTCGAGCGTCTGTGTCGCGCGGCGAGCGTGGCGAAGTGCGTCGCGCTCTTTCTTCCCGAAGGCTTCGCTAAAATCTCGTCAAACGGCGCCGAGTCCGCGCGCACCGCCGAGCCGCTCGACGGCGACACCCTGCGCTCGTGCGTGCGATTCGCCAAGAGGCACAATCTTTGGCTGTCGCTCGGCGGACTCGGCGTCGCGCTGCGTGAGGATGAGATCGAGCCCGAGGATGTCGACGAGCTCGGAAACGTCCGTCGACGATGGAACGCGCACGTCTTGTTGACGCCGGAGGGTAAAATCCACCGTCAAGTGTACAGGAAAACGCACTTGTTCGACCACGGCTCGATGCGGGAAAGCGCGTACACCAAGCCCGGATCGGGCGCGTTGACGTCGCATCGAACGCCGTTCGGCTGCGTCGGCGTGAGCATTTGTTACGACGTGCGTTTTCCCGACGTGTTTCAAGCGTTGCGGTACGAACACGGGGCGGAGATCATGATCGTGCCGTCGGCGTTCACGAAACCGACGGGTAAGGCGCACTGGGAGGTTTTATTACGCGCGAGAGCGATCGAGACGCAGTCGTACGTCATCGCGGCGGCGCAGACGGGGAAACACAACGCCGACAGAGAGTCGTACGGGCACGCGATGATCGTCGATCCGTGGGGGAATGTGGTCGCCGAGATGAAAGGCGAGGTCGGAATCGCCACGGCGGAGATTTCGTTGGATTTGGTCGACGAGGTTCGACGGAAGATGCCTCTCGATCGACATCGGCGACCGGTTCGCCGAGAGAGCTTTCTTCGAGTCGATTAGCGGCGCGGTTACAATTTAGATTTTAGATTTGCTTTGCTTTCACTGTATTACGTATGTAGTGTGTATCAATTCTAGCCGATTCGCGACATGACGCCACTGCCGCCGTTCCCCTCGCGTTTCTTTCCTCTGTTTCGTCCTCTCCCGCCTCGAGTGCGTCGACGAGGACGGGACGCGGCGTCGCCGCCGCTGCTGCCCTTGGAACCCATGGTGAACTCCTCCACGGAATTCTCTCGCGACATGGACGCGCTGATGTTTCCTCCGTTTCGTCTCTTGGCTCGATTTTCATCGTCGTCCGGGGAGTCTCGACCGCGCTTGCGGCCGGCGTCGCGAGAATCGTCGCGCGTTCGCTTTTCGGCGGGCGCTCGCTCGCGCGAGTCGGCGCGACCGCGTCGGCTTCGACCTCGCGCGTCCGGACGAACCGCGCGACGCGGGGGCGGCCGAGCACCGCCGCCAAAACGCGGTCCCGGCGGTGGGGAATCCTCGCGCGTGCGTCCGCCCTCGTCCATCGCTCTCGCGAGCGCCTCCTCGTGCGCCTTGGCGATGCTCTCCGGAATGACGGCGGGCGGCGGCGGCGGCGCAGCCTTCCTACCGGGCGGGGGCGGCGGCGCGCCCGATCTCTGTGGCGGCGGCGGCGGCGCCTTCTTCTCCGGTTCCGGTTCGGGTTCGTCGTCCTCGCCCGCCAACATCACCACCGTGTCCTCGTCGTCCTCCTCGAACACAGGCGGACCTGTGGGAACATCTCGCGTCATCGCCGCCGCCGGAGGCGGTGGCATCGCCGGTAACGGCGGCGCCATCGGATTTGACGCACCGATCGCCGCACCCATCTCCATCACCTCTAAACTCTTCGCGTCCAAGAGATCTTGTTGCTTTTGCAGTTGTTCCGCCATCCTCTTCAATCCCTCGATGGAGGTGTCCATGGACATTATGCCCATGGGATCCAACGCGCTCATGTCGAGCGTGTTCGGGATCGGTTCCGGTGCAGTGGGCGCCGGCGCGGCGTCGCGCTTCTGCGCACCCGGCGGCGGCGGTCCCATGGGAACCGGCGGCACGAAACCCGGCGGTAACGGCGGCGCGTCCGGAGCCGGCGGATCGGATTTTTCAGCCGTTCCCGCGGCGCCCTCGCCCTCGCCCTCGCCCTGACCCGTCCCGAGCGCCAACGTCTCCTCCTCACCGTTTCCTAGAGCCAAAGGCTCGTTACCACGCTCGGCCAAAAATCCAAACATCTTCTGGAACTCATCCTCGGCCGCTACCATCTGCGCGGATTCCCCCGTTGGGGCGACCAAGATGCCCCCCGTCGTCGCCTCCAACTTGGTCTGCGGAATCCCGTACGCGTGCTTGGTCCGCACGATCTCCACCGTCGTGTCCGCAGCGAGAGGACAATCTTGAATCCAGTGTCCACCCTTGTTACACTTGAAACAGATGTACCCCGGCCCCGGCGGTCCGTCGCCCCTTCGCCCCACGCCTCGCGCGCCTCGCCCCGCGCTCGCCGCCGCCGCGTTCGCGGCAATCTTTTCGCTCTCCCACTGCTGCGCCTGTTCCCTCGCCATGTTTGCCAATGGATTGTCCCCACCGTTCCCATCCTCGTCTCCACCGTCGCCCTTCGTGATCTTATTCAGATTCATCTGTAACCTTCGACTGACGCTCTTGGATGGAATTTGCGACACGTCTGGCGGCGCCACGTACACAACCTTCTTCACCACCTCGCTCCCGTGCGCCGTCCCCACCGCCGCCTGTTTCATCGACGGCACTCGCCGCACGATCACCGACGTGTTTTTCCACACCAACGCGCTCTCGTCATCGTATTCGCTCCCGTCTTGCGCGTTCGTCAGCACGAGTTCGCACGCGTGGTCCTTGCCCAATCCCTTCTTCTCGCTGATCAATCGTTTCAGTTCCCCGACCGCGATGAACGACCCGTCGAAGGCGAGCGTATCAAAGGTTTTCGCCGATTTAAACTTGTAATGGATCGAGCCGCTCGCCATGGCGACGCACGGGGAGGGTTGGATGAATCAAACAATCGGCGGCGGTGTCGAGATCGCTCTCTTCTTCGCGCGTTCGAGGCGTCTCCGGCGCGCGCAAGACGTCGTCGAGGATGTAGACCGACGCGTGAGAACGCGTGCGTTCGATTCGCGGTGTCACGACGACGATCGAGACGCGATCGGCGCGCGAGCGTCGGCGAATGAAGCGCGTGATGGGAATCGTCCCGAGGCGAGTCGGCACGCGGCATCGCGCGCCGCGCGGGCGCTCAAAGGGACATGGACTTCGTGGAAAAGGACGCGGAGATCGAGGAGGTGGCAGACGGCGAGTTCGAGGACGCGAACGAGGATGAAGCGCCGCCGCTCGAGCGTCAGCCGTCGGCGAGTTCGACCCTGGAGAAGCAGAACTACACGCAGTTCAAATTGGGCGCCGCGGAGACGCTGCTGCGGTTCGAAGAGCTCGGACCTCTGGACGGGGACTTGGAGTTCGATAAGCTCGGATCGGTGCGAAGCGCGATACTGAACTTTGTCGCCGCGTTTCGAGTGTTTCGACGATTTCTCATCACGGCGGAGTCGCTGCTCGTAGCGTCGATATCTGTCGGATCGACGCTCTTCTTCTCGCTGTACGAGGTCGGCGGACATCGAATGGCGGTGAATCTCAGTTGGACGTTTGTATCCTTCGCCATCATCTATCCGCTCACGGGATCGTTGGATAGCGCGTTTCGTCGACGGGAGGAGGCGTTGAAACAACTCGCCGCGTTCAAGACGAGTCTCTTGAGCTTTTATCACGCGCACAGAGATTGGGATTGGGGACAAAACGGACGCGAGCGATTACCGGCGCAACACGTGTACGAGGTTCGATGGTTGACGGTGGGGTTGGTGTGCGATGTGCGGAATTTCTTGACGGCACCAGAGGTGACGCGTCTGGTGCACCTGAACACAGCGCGAGGACGCGTGGCGTGGGGGAAAGGGCGAAAGATACAGTGGGCGATCGCGCGTCGCGTGCGAGAACATTTTCAAAAGTTGTCCCTCTCCACCGAAGTGCTCAAGTACGCCGGAATGCCCGGGAATGAATCGTCGAGAATTCGACAGTTTACGAAGGAGGCGCACTACGCGTGGGAAAATATGCGCTTCTTGAAGACGTATCGCACGCCCATGGCGACACGCGCGTTCGCCAGGGTGTACATTTTGATTCATCCGATTTTCTGGGGTCCTTATTACGCCCAGCTCGTCTCCGATATATTACAAGACAAGGCGGGAGGCTTCACGGGAGATGACGTCTTTGATTTGCCAAACTACACGAAAGGCTTCACAATCTTTTATGCGTGTTGCATGTCCGTGATCACGTCGTTGGCCATGATCGGTCTGTTCAACGTGCGATATAGCTTAGAAGACCCTTTCGCGACGAAAGAGCGTCACAGAGAGTCTGAGGCGACGTACGCGCGTCGGTACACGAGAGGCCAAGACCAAGTTTTGGTGAATAAAGAGCTTCGCGAGCTCGTGAACGATTTGTGCGTCGAGTTTCACGACACGTTTGAGAAGAGCGGCGGTGGCGTGCCGAAGTGCATATACCCACTTCCGGAGCGTTCACAACTTCAGAACGTCATGTTCTCCGAGGATGCGCACCCGGTGTTTAGTAGAAACTGGTCCGGCCACGGCGATGCGCCGAATTTGGACAAGATGCAAAACTTCAATGTGGATTTGGCCGAAGCGCAACATATGATGTAGAGGAGCGCGCACGAGAGGTTAGCTCATATCGTCGTCTATGATTTGTCATCACAAGCACGCGTATTGTCATCGTTTCGTCTCACAATCTATACCCGGCGGAACGCCGAATTTTGGCGACGGCGAGCGCCGTCGAAAACGCCGAAAGCGTAAACCACGTCGCTGCGTATCCTAAATGTTTGTCCGGCGACACTGGAAACGCCATTAACTCGCTCTCTTTTACCGCCACCGGATACGATGCCGACGCCGACGCGTCCTCACTCGCACTCACCGCTTGAACCAACGGCGTATCCTCCGGTAATCCGCGAGAGCGCGCCAACGCCGGCGCGTCCAACCAAAACCATCGATCTTCGCTGGGGTCGTTATCGGGCGTGAACCGGCCTCTCGTCTCGCTCGCTCGCACGACACCCGCGGTTTTCACGCACGCCCCAGCCTTCGGATCGACGTCCGTCCACGAATCCGGCGCCCATCCCCTCAACAAAAGCGCCGTCTCCGCCGGCGGCGCCGATGCGTCGTCTCGCGCGCCGCGACCGCCGAACCACCCACCCGACCGCTTCTCCCTCTTCAAGCGCACGGGCGTGACGATCAAACTTCCCGGCACCGTGACTCCGCACACGCTTCGCGCGCGCGGTCCCACGCGCGCCGTGCCCTCGAGGTCGAGCTCGCCCGCGACGCTCGCTCTCGCGTACTCGGGCGTCCCGTCTCCCACCCGCGCGAGCGACGCGGACACCGTCGTCTCGAGCGCGCGCGCGCGCACATCGATGGCTTGAATCTTTTCCTCGCGTCTCGCGAGCTGCCACGCGCCGAGCGCGCCCGTAAGGGCGGCGGGCGCGAGGAGTAAGACGCTGGCGCTGGACGATGACTCGTCACTCCTCGGCGTCGTCGACGACGACGCGGACGCGGACGAGCGCGCGCGTCGCGCGAATTCGAACGTAGACGCAGTCGTCCGGTCGCCGCGCGCGCGCGCGTCGGCGAGAAGCGCGCGGGCGAGGCGACGGCCGAGCGCCATCTCGCGCGGTCGAGGCGTCGAGAAGTGATGGACGTGGGATGGGCGACGAGCGCGCGCGTCGAGGCATCGAGACGCGCGTGCGCGAGCTCGAGCGATGAGGGACGACGCGCGACGACGTCTCGCCGACGCGAACGCGGACGCGGCTCGCCGACGCGCGCGGGAGGAGGGGGGGCGAATTTCGAGCGCCTGGTGCAACAAAACCGCTGGTTGTTCCCGCAACCCGAGCTGGACGAGGAACAGGAGGCGTTGGACGCGTTTTGGTTGTCTCGAGGGGTCGTGGAGGAACACCAGCGCGCGTCGCTGGTGGCCATGGGACGAGAGCTCGCGAGCGGGGTGGCGGAGAGGGAGCTGTATAGAAACGCGGACGCCCTCGGGCACGCGCTGAGTCGGTTGGAGACGCTGTTTCCTCGAGGCACGGACGTGGCGAAGATGCTCTGGCACTGTCCAGAGGTGTTGCAATTACCTCTGAGCGAGGTGGCTACGCGCTTGATCGCGTTTAAGCGCGCGTTTCCGAACGTGAATGCGGAACGCGTCGTTGAAGGCAACCCGCGAGCGCTCCTCTTGGACGATCTTGAGAGCGTCGCCGACGCCCTTCGCGAGCTCCAAGACGAATTTCCACAGGTGGACATGATCTCCGTCATCGATTTCGAACCGCACGTCATTCAAAAAACCCTCCCCACGCGCGTGCGGGCGCTCAGAAACATCAAACCGGGTGACCGCTCGGCGTCTCTCCGCGCGTTTTACCCACCGGCTTCGGACGCGGTCGATCCGCAGCCCCCGATGAAGAACGCCCAGCTCTTCGCCAAGGTGTTCCTGCTCACCACAGATTGTTGTTTTCCTCGAGGAGACGTCTAGATGCGAATTCCATCGCGATCCCCGCGCTGTAACGCTTGTACAAACATAAACAGTTCCGCGCGGCGAGCTCGAGCTCGCCCCGAGCCGCCGCCGCCACGACCGCGCGCGTCACTCTCTCGCGCGTTCTCGAGCGCGCGGTCATGGCGGACGACGACGAAAAACGCGAGAAAAAGAGCGATGAGAAACCTCCGTCGTTCGAGGACATCGGTGTGTGCGATGAACTCGCGCGAGCGTGTCGAGACCTCATGGGCTGGAAGCACCCGTCGCCCATTCAGGTGGCGAGCGTGCCCGAGGCGCTGAAACAGCGAGACGTCATCGGATTAGCGCAGACGGGTTCGGGAAAGACTGGGGCGTTTTCGTTGCCCATATTGCAGTCCCTCCTCGACTCTCCGCAGGCGTTTCATTCGTTGATTCTGAGCCCGACGCGCGAGCTCGCGATACAAATTGCCGAGCAGATTGAAGAGTTGGGACGAAGCGTCGGCGTGCGCACGGCGGTGCTCGTCGGTGGGGTGGACATGACGACGCAGGCGATTAAATTGGGTAAGAGACCGCACGTCATCGTCGGCACGCCCGGTCGCGTGGTGGATCACTTGGAAAACACAAAGGGCTTCACCCTGCGCGCGCTGCAGGTGCTCGTACTCGACGAGGCGGATCGATTGTTAAATTTGGACTTTGAGGAGGAGATTGATAAGATTTTACGAGTGATTCCGACCGACCGACGCACGCAGTTGTTCAGCGCGACGATGACGAACAAGGTGGCCAAGCTTCAGCGCGCGTGTTTGCGAGATCCAGTCAAAGTGGAGGTGAGCGCCAAGTACTCGACAGTGGAATCGTTGAAGCAACACTACCTCTTCATTCCGGCGAAACACAAGGATTGTTACGCGACGTATCTGTTCAACGAACTCAGCGCGTCGACGACGATCGTTTTCGCGCGAACGTGCGATCAGACGAGGAAATTAGCGCTCATCGCGAGGAATTTGGGATTCGGCGCCGTGCCGATTCACGGTCAAATGTCTCAGCCCAAGCGCATCGCCGCCTTGCAAAAGTTTAAGAGCGGTGAGCGCAACATCTTAATCGCCACCGACGTCGCGTCGCGCGGTTTGGACATTCCGTCCGTGGACGTCGTCATCAACTACGACGTGCCACAAAATAGCAAGGATTACGTGCACAGAGTGGGGAGAACGGCGCGCGCGGGTCGCTCGGGTTTGGCGGTGACCATGGTGACGCAGTACGACGTCGAATTGTACCAAAAGATTGAGCGATTGATCAACAAAAAATTAGATAAATATCCTTTGGAAGAAGAAGCGGTGATGCTTCTGTACGATCGCGTCAACGAGGCGCAGCGCATCGCCATTCAGCAGATGCGAGATCAAGACGAACGCAAGGGTAAGGGCGCCAAGCGCGGTTTCAAAGACGACGACGACGCCGATAAGATTCTCAACATGTTGGGTAAGAAGGATTACGGCGGAGGAGGCGGAAAAATGCGCGTCACGAAGCAGAGCAAACTCAACGGCGCGAGAGGACCGCCCAGGCGATAGACAGAAACAGGTTATTAGATTTATTTTAGAAATACAATTCTTCATCACTCGTCATCTTCGCCGAACGACATGGCGCCGATTTTCGCCTTCTTTTTCTTCTTCGTCGCCCCTTCCTGCTCCCCATCCGCGGTCGCGTCCGTATCATCGTCTTCCACCACCCCGATCGCGTCCCTGTCGACTTTGCCACCGACGGGACGCGTCGGCGGCCCTATGCTCGGCCCGATGTCGGGTCCCGCGCTCGGCCCTATGCTCGGCCCTATGCTCGGCCCTATGCTCGGCCCGACGTCCACAGCTCCTTCACCCGCCTCTCTCGCCGCCTCAGCCTCCGCCTTGGCCCTCTCCGCCTCCTCGATCGCCTCCTCGATCGCCTCTCGCGTCTCCGGCTCGCAATCCTCTCGCACGCAATCCTTCACGCTCTTCCCCTTTTTGCTCACCGCCAACACGTTCACCCTCTTCCGCAACAGATACGTCACCAACTTGTACGACGCGTTCCCCGCCAACGCCAGGTGCAGCGCGTTCTCGCTCTTATACGTCATCCCTCTCGGATTCGCCCCCGCGGCGACCAACGCCTTGGCGGCGTCGACGTTTCCCTTGGCGCACGCAAAGTGCAACGGCGTGAACCCATCCCCCGCCTCAGCGCTCACCCTCGCCCCTCGCGCGCACAACATCTCGATCGCTTCACACGCGTTTGAATGCGCCGCGAGATGTAACGGCGTCCGTCGCAGCGCGTCGACGGCGTCGAGAAGTTTCGGGTCCTCCGCGAGCGCCCCCGCGAGCGCTTCGAGATTTCCCGCGCGCGCCGCGTCGTGTGCCGACGTCGTCTTCGGTCCGACACCCCCGGATCGCGACGGTCGTTTTCCCATCGTTCACGAGCGTCGATCGACACCGCTCGGATGACGCGCGCGGGCGTCTCGCGGTCGTCATTCGCGTCTGCGCCCAATGCGCTCGAAGTCGCCATTCCGAGGGCTCGATATCGACCGTCACGGAGATTCGCGCGAACCCTCCACACCGTCGCGCGCGAGCGACGTTCACCGCCGTTTTCGACGCGAATGACGTCGGAAAAAATCACTAGCGTCGACGCCGCGCCTCGCTCGTTCATCGACGTCGTGGACGAATCGCTGACGTGCGGCATCTGTCGCTTCGTCTATCGGTCGCCGGTGGCGTTCCCGTGCGGGAACGCGCACGCGTTTTGCGCGTCGTGCGTCGAGGGATGGATGGACGCGCGCGCGAGGACGTGTCAGAGGCGAGACGTCGCGTGTCCGTGCTGTCGTGTGACGGCGCGGGAGAGTGGGGAGAGCGAGATGACGGCGGATTGGATCGCGGCGCGATTGGGGCGGGAGCGCGCGGCGTGCGGGTGCGGCGCGCGCGTGCGTCTGACGGAGGCTGCGGCGCATTACGCGACGTGCGCGCTGACGAAAGATTTGGAGAAACCGTGGGCGAGCGCGGTGCCGAGGCCGAGGCCGCGCGTGGGGGGGACGAGACGAAGCGAGGCGGCGGACGCGCGGGGCGATGACGATGACGAAGACGAAGACAAATGGTTCGTGTGCATGTTTTGTTTCACGCGTATGATGCTCGCGACGTCGCTCGACGCCACGAACGTGACCGCTGACTTGTCAGAGACGATGGAGGTGGATGACTTGCGAAACGTGATGGAGGCTGGGGTGTACTCGATCAACGACGCCGGCGAGAGCGCTATCGATCGACTGCTCGACTTGTACGATTTCTGGGTCGAACGGTTTTCTGATGATGACTTTGATGACCCAAACCGTTTTCTCCATCGCGGCATAACGCAATTCGCGGCGCACATCATCGAACACCACGCCGACGACGAGGACGCGCACAAGGAGGGCGTGTGTCCGATTTGCATCAGCATGCCGCACGGCGACGCCTCGAGGACGGTGGCGGATGTGCACGCGCACGTGTCTCGACGACACGGGTTCGATTGGACGCTCTACATGCCGGACGTGTACGCGGATGAATACGAATTGCTCGAACACGTGATGCGTGAGAGTCTGCACACGGCGAGAGCGAACGATGAGGCTAACGCCGACGAGCGATGAACGCGCGTAGATGTCGCCGCGCAAAACGCGATCGTTTACATTTGTGTGATTCTATACTTTGGCGAGCGCTGAGCTCACTTGGCTTTGCCGTCGCGAATTTGCTGATACATGTCGATCGTCTGATGCATGAGAAGTTTGCGAATGTTTTGACCCTCGTCGCGCATCTGTTCCTCGAGGAGCGATCGAAGAGATCCGAGAGGCGGCGGCGTCGATTCGGTGGGTTGATTCAACAACCGATCAAAGACGACTTCCCAGAGCTCAGTCTTCCAGTAGCGGCGGAGCGGTTGACGCTGGCGGTACGTGTTCGTCGTTCCTGGCGTGAGCTCGACTTCCATGTAGCTACCGTAGAGCAAGCAATGCACGGTGGACGCGATGGCGTAGCAATCGGCTTGATACGTCCAAGGTTTTCCGTGCACCATTTCGACGCATCGGAACGCCTCCGCGCCGGCGTCGCCGAAGAAGGCGGCGTCTTCCGGATACATCAATAGATCGATCGCACGTCCGTAATCGATGAGAGCTAAGCCCTTTTCGGTCCAAGATCCTGGTCGATGAGGCGCCCAATCGCACCAATTGTCGCCGCCGTTGCGCAAAAGAAGATTGTCGGGTTTCAAATCGGCATGCACGATACCGGCGCCGTGAATCCACTCCACTAAACGTAGCATCTCGACGGCGTAGTACATGACGAGCGTCTCGTGCATTTGTTTACCTTCGCGCAAATACGAGTTCAAGACGTCTTGCAACGTCCCGTGTTCACCGAACGGCATGACTAACGCGCCCATGCTCGCGTCCTCGCCGTCCTCTCGCTCGCCGCCCAGGAGATGCAGCGCGGTGGGTTGCGCCCACGCCACCGCGGCGGACGCCTCCGGAGGAAGACGCTCGTTCAATCGACGGGCGATGACGAACTCCCACTTGGCGTAGCGCGCCTCTTGCACCTTGACGGCGTACGCGCCAACGTCTTCGTCGTTCGACGCTACGCTCGCGAGCTCGGCTTCGTACACCTCGGCGTGCGCGCCCTCGCCGACGCGACCCTTGAAGACGTACGAGTGTCGGCCCAACGTGACGGCGACGCCGGCCGCGGCGCGCTTGCCACCTTTGCTCACGCACTTGGCGGCGGCGTCGAGCGTGTGGACGCTCGCGCGTTCGGTGGTGACGAGAACGTCGTCTTCCAGGCGCAGCTCGAGTGAAGCGAGGTGGGCGTCCAACGCCTCGACGTCAAAGGGATTGATGAGCTTCAACGGCGCGAGCGCCGGGCGTTTCGCGCTCGAGGCCACCTTTGGCGTCGATTGACGCAATCCAGCGTTCGGCGTCGATCGTAAACCGGTCGGACGTAGCGCGGACGTCGGTCGCTCGCGCGCCGAGCCGGGCGTCTTCATCGAGGCGGAGATGTTCGGCACGCACTCGGTGTCCTCACGAATGAATAAGTCTTCGTCGTTGACGTCGTTCAGGACGACCGCTTTGCGAGACTCGGCTAAACGCGCGGCGAGCATCTCTTCCGAGAGCACGCACGTGTCCTCGCGAATGCACAACCCGCCGTCGTCGCTCTCCTCGACGGCGGCTGGTTTCGGTTTCGGTTTTGGTGCCGTCGTCGGCTTCGCTCGAACGTCGGCGCCGCTCAAATCTCCGTCGTACCCGCCATCGTTGACGTTGATTGAATCAGAAAACATGCTCATGATGTCGCCCCACGCCTCTTTTGTACAAATCGTCATCGTCGGCTCGGGCTTGGCGGTTCTCGTGCCCTCCTCGTCCGCCGTCCATCGCGCTCCCGCGCGAACTTTATTGGACAGCGCCGGTCGCTTCGCCGCGGGTGACTTTTCGCGCGCGATGACCGATTGACCCTCCGAAGGTTCGCTCGCGCACGATCCGGTTCGAGAACCGACGGGCGGCGGCGGCGCGGCGTACGTGCGCTTGGAGACGATGTCCATGGCGTCTCTCTTTCCCTTGGACCGCGAGTCGGCGAGCGACGTCGCGCGATCTTCCGTCGCGCGAGTGGCGAGCTGCGGCGCGTCGCTGTCATCGTCCACGTCCATGTCGACCTCCATGTCGACGTCGGCGGAGGCATCTCGAGGGACGATGGGCTCTCGCGTCGGTTTCGGCGGCGGCGGCGGCGGACCGTTGGCGCGCAACCACGCAGCGGCTCGAATTTCTTCGTAACACACCTCTTCACCGTCCGCCGAACGAAGGTGCGCGGGCTTGAATCCACGATACAGCGTCTTCGCGCGCTCGACGCGCCCCGACGGAGGTTTCGGCGCGCCGATCCCGTGATACAGCATCGGGTTTCGACTCAAGTCGGTGTCGCGATCCGCGCGTTGTCTCAGAGACCCCTTATTCGCGACCGCGGCGGCGGCCGCCTTGACATCGCTCGCCTTCAAGCACTCGGTGTCCTCATACACGTCGATCTCGTCCGTCGGTACGGTCACCTTGCGCTTGCTCTGCGGCGCGCGCTGTCCGGTCCACGTCGTCGCCTTGGCGGTGTTTTCTTTGCGCACGTCGTGGTATCCGCCCAAATTCTTCCATCGAGCCGTCCTGGTGTCGTCACCCGGCGTCGGCGCGCCGTTTTCAGTGTCATCGTAGATTTGTAACGATCCATCGTCGCTCGGTGCGTTCGACGGACGCTGCGAATCGTCGACGCCTCGCGAACTTCCCGCCAAACCGCGCCGCGCCGTCGACCTGTCTGAGCGCGTCGCGCTCACCGCGCCTCCACTCCTCGGTTTCGCTCGCAGCGTGTCCCCGAAACTTCGAACGATCTCTTCACCCTCGCGCTCATCGATCTCACCGCTATCGATGCGCTTTTGCGTGCGTCGAACCATGCGATGTTGAAACGAAGCGTACGACGCTCGCAATCGCTCGAGCGGTTCGGCGCGCATATCGATGCCCCGTTCATACTGCTCGTTCGCCGCCCCGTACGCCTGACGAATCTCCAAAAACGCCGCGTACGCCTCGTAATACAACGCCTGCCTCTGACCGATGGAATTCGCCCGTAAAAACTTGAAAATATCACCCGGCTCGGCGCAACAATCCGCGTATTTGATCCACACGCGCAGATACCGCGCGTCCTCCTTGTATCTCTCCTCCTCTTGCAACTCTCGCGCACATCGCTCCAACACCGGCATCAACTCTCTTTCTCGACCGTTTCCCGTCGCGTACGTCTGCTCGGTCCACTTGATCAACGCGCACCACGCCCCGAGTCTATCCTCGGCGTCGCCGCGCGTCGCCTCCTCGAGCAATCTCGCCTTTTCCACATCTCTCCCCGACGTCGTCGCCGTCGCCGTTCCGACCGTCGCGCGCTCGCCGAGCGCCGCGTTCAACCGACGCACGTCCCTTCCCCCGCGCGCGGGCTGCACGTTCTCCTTGGCGTGTTCCCACGCGAAGGCGACGTCACCGTCGGCGACGACGATGCGATTCGTATCCCTCGACGCGAGCGGGCTCTTCGTCGGCGTCGTCATGCCGTCGGACGTCGCGCGCGAGCCGAGGCGCGAGAGAGACGTGTTACCGGTGGCCCGTTCGTCGTCTCGCGCGGTGCGCGGTCGAGGCGCGCGCGCGGTGCGCGGCGACGAATTGTCCGGGGAGAGGACGTTCCCCTGTCGTTCCCCTGTCGTGGGTGGAATGTGGGTATATAGGCTTAATTGACCTTGAATATGAAACGGACAAGTGGGCACGCGAGGGCGGAGGCGTCGCGCGCGTAGAGAGAACGAGAGTCCTCGGTGGATTACAAAAGGTGTCTCCTTGGTGGATTACAAAATGTGTCTTCTTGGTGGATTACAAAATTTGTCAACGTATTCGACTTATTCTTATTTTGGTGTGTGTTTCTTGTGTTCCTTGTCTTTGGTGCGCGGTTACACTTTGTCGCACTTTGGATACGCGTATGCGGCGGCGGTGCCGGCGAGACCCGTGGGATCGACGAGGGCCATGAGTTCGGCGACGCCTCGAAAGCATGCGACGCCTGAGCAAGATATGAACGTTTTAATGGTGGAAGCCAAGGAGGAGGTGTCGTCGATCATGCCGATCAACGGTAACAACCCTTTTTTTGCGGCTGATTTCAGCGTCGCGCCGTTCTTACTTTTCGCCGCCGAGATGACGTCTAAGATAGCCTTCCAGAGCGTTTCGTACGCATCCTTCTTGTCCGCGGTGTCGCTCAACATCTGAGATTTTATTTTCGCAGCATTTTCAGCAGACTTGGTACCCGAAGAAACGCCGGCGGAGGAGAGGAACACGGCGACTTCCGCGGGTCCCGTGACTTGGTCCATGACGATGGACGCGCACGTTCCCCCGTCCGTCGCGGCGCCCATGCCGCAGTTGACCCACTTCTTGCCGTTCTTTGTCGGCGGTTGACCCCAACACACGGGACCGACACCTTTATAGGAATTGCGGCACTTTTTGTAGCACAAGCCGGCGTCCTTGACTTGATTGGACGCGCACGTCGTCTTCTCCATGCCCGGTGAGAGGTACATTTTTTTCGGGCAGCTCGGCGCGACGCCTTTGGCGTAGCCTTGACCCGTGCAACTCACCGAGCAGATGTTGCATCCCGCATTCGTGTACCCGTTTCGACACTTTTCATAACACAGACCGATGCACTTGTCGTCTCTGCTCCCGGTACACTCCGATTTCGTCGAGTAGCAAATACCCCATTTCTTCTTTGTACACCGCAGCTTCGGTATGGTACCGACGCCGCGACCGTACGTGGATTTGAACTTGTAACACAACAGACCGTGGTCGGTCCAACCAGACTTGCACTTTTGATGACAATCGTAGCCCGATCGCTTGAAATTGCCAAACTTGCTGCACTTGTCGTAGCACAGGAGCCCTCCGGCGATGGTTTCTTTATTCTTAGGACACGATTTCGGAATGGTCCCGACGCCTCGACCGTACGAATCCTTCCAACAGAAATCGCCGTTTTCCGCCGCCCCGGACACCGACTTACCGGCGTTGTACGTGTCCGCGACGTCGCTCGCCTTGACGCCGAGTCGCGCCTGCGCCTCGGCGAGTTGCGCCAACTCGTACTCATCGGACGCGATTCGATTCAACAACGTCCGCATTTCCGGCGAGGGTTCACCAGACTCATCGTTTTCCTCGTCGTCTTGATCGTCGTCGTTCGCGTCCGTCTCGTTGCCGAAGCCGCCGTTCTCGTCGCCGAAGCCGCCGCCGAGCGCCGACCCCCCCTCGAGCGCCGACCCCCCCTCGGAGAATGCATCCTCCGCCATTCGCGTCTTCAGGAACCGCGCGTACTCCCTCGCCGAGAGCTCGCGTCCATCGCCGACGTCCACCGTCATCCAAAACCGCGGCGCGCCGAGCGTCGGTTCGTCCGGGTCCGCGTCCTCCGGCGTCGCCGTCGTCCACAGCGCGAGCCCGACGAGCGCGACGGTTACGAGCCCACCGAGCGCGCGCCACGCGACGCGTCCGGCGACCCCTCGCGCCGTCGTCCTCGTCGACGACGAACGATCGCGCAAAAGCGCCGTGGTCTCATCGCCCGTCGTCTCCATCGTCGTCGCGCGCATGTCGTCGCGCGTCGAGACGTGCCGCGCCGCGCGCGTCGATCGATCGACCGTCGACCGTCGACCGTCGCGACGTTTCGAGGACACGAGAGCGCGACGTTTCGAGGGTACACTATACACGACGTCGTCGTCGCGGCATAGTTAGTGGCGACGTCGTCCATGTCGCGTCAAACGTTTCGCGACTTTGAAGCATCACGTGTGGGGTTCTTAAAAAGGGGTGTTCACTGGGTGTTCACTGGGTGTTCACTGGGTGTTCACTGGGTGTTCACTGGGTGTTCACTGGGGATAGAAATGTCTGATCGTGACCGGCTATCCCCAAACCTCCGTGGATGCGCGATTCCGGGGACAATTAGCGATCCCGGTCTCAGTCACAACTCCGTCGGTCCGATAACCCGCGCGCGCGTGGCAAAAGATGAAAAGATGCAGCAAAAATTCACTGTTTACGGAGCCAAGATACGTGTATTAAAGCCTGAACGCTCTAAGAGTGCGCGTCTTGAACTGGCGTCCGGGTATGCGAAGTTGTGGTCTTGGTGTTGACTCGGACGTGTGCATAATATCTCCTTGCTCCGTAGCTTGTGTGAGTAAACAGTGTAAACTTATTCTTGTAAGGGTCTTGGTTCTTGTTTCGTGGTTTGCGACTCATAGACAAAATGGGGACTAGCTTCAACCTTGTTTCATCAATGTCTCCCGCGAGACACTGGATGGTGGTGACGCGCGCTGACGAGTCATGACCGGTCGATCAATGTCCCGCCCCAGACTCCCCATACTCCACACGAAAACCACCCATCATCGAGCACACGTCGTCACCCTCCCCCGAACCCTCGTCTCGCCTCGACCTCGCGCGCGCCCGCAGACACCGACCGCTGCTCCATCATCATGTTCGCGACGACTCGAGCGATCACGACGCACGCGCGCGCCGCGCGCGCGGTGAAGACGACCAACTCCAGACGCGGTGCCGGCGCCGTGGTCGTCGCGCGCGCGAACGCGACGACCGCGCGCGAGGAACACAAGGTACGAATGCGCGCGCCACGAATCGCGGGTCGATCGGCGAGGCGAGGGTCGGTCGAGAGCGTGGACGACGACCGCGCGCGCGATCGCGGCGACGACGAAGGGTGCGACGACGAGGGGGGGCGCGCGACGGATGCGTCGTATTTCTCTCGCGCGTGTGCCGAGTCGTCGATGACTCGGTCGACGTCGCGCGCGCGTCGGGGCGCGCATCCATCCATCGAACGCGACGCGGGCGCGGGGCCGCGCTCGCGCGCGCGCGCGAGGGCTCGCTCGGGGCGATGGGCGCGTGGATGGATCCACCCGCGCGTCGTCCTCGTCCGACGAGGCGGAGGATGCGCGCGATGGAGTTCGGTGGGACGACGCATCGACCGGATCGCGGCGCGGCGCGGCGCGGCGACGGCGACGGCGATGCGCGTCGTCGTCGATCGCGCCGGGATGGGGGTGGATATGGATAACACCGATCGATCGGTGGGTCGTGACTCGAGGGGCGGGGGGACTCGAGAGGCGCGCGCGGGGCGGCGCGCGCGACGCGTCTGGGGTGATGCACGTAATGAACCCGAGTGTGCGTGTGAACGAGCGACTGACGAGTGCGTGTGTGTATTCGCGTGTACAGGTGGCGGTGGCGTCCGCCGCGGCGAGCGTCGTCGCCGCCGTCGCGAGCGCGGCGCCGGCGCACGCCGCCGTCGTCGAGGCGGTCGGCCAAGTGGCCGAGGGCGAACCGTTCATCGTGAACGTGGCGTGGGCCGCCATCATGGCGACGTTCTCGTTCTCCTTGTCCTTGGTCGTGTGGGGTCGCTCCGGTTTGTAAGCGGGGGCGACGCGACGGCGCGGCGCGGGCGCGTTTGAGACGACGCGACGACGACGCGCGACGCAAACTGTGACGATGCGAACCCGACGAGCGCGGTCTCTGTCGTCACATTCCTAGTATACTTGCTTAATTAAAAACACGAGGCATTCATCGGCGTCGTTCGCGTCTTTGTCGCCGCCTAATCGTCGTCGTCGGCTCGAGCTCGCAAAAGAAATTGAAAGTTGATGGGCGAGATAGAGATCCAACTGTGCGTGATATTTGCGCGCGCGCGGGCGTCATCGCGCGCGACGCATCGAACGGCGAGACGCGCGCGTGCGGTGCGTTGACGTCGACGCGCGCGCACGGCGCCGGTGAACGTCGTCGAGACGTCGAGACGCGCGTCGCGCCCACGCGGTGACAGTTCCCGAATGGGCTCGAAACGGGCGCGACGCTCGGACGTCGACGAGGAGGATGGATCGGTGACGACGGCGACGACGGCAACCGATGATGCGTTCGCCGCGCGCGTCGGTCGAGTGGCGCTCACGGTGCAGTGGATCTCGCGCACGAGAGGGCGGTCGAACGAGTCGGGGGACGCGCCGACGTGCCGGGACGTCAAGCTGGCGGTGACGGGGGCGACGCGCGCGAAGCGTTTGATACAGAATTGCGTGCAGTTGCCGCCGGATGCGAACGAACATGAGGTGACGCTGTCGTGGGGCAGGCTGATCTTGAACCCGAGGGAGCGGATGCACGGGACGGAGGAGGGCGGGTGGTCGCTGGACGTCTTCGCGGAGACTCCGGTTCGGTTGACGCTGTTGGTGCCGAACGGGACGCTGTTGAGACATCCGTCGCTCGTACGAGAGGCGAGAGGGAAGAGAAGCGTACCGAAGGTGTTGATGAGCGATCGGGACGCGCTGAAGACGGATGAGGTGGATGACGAAGAATTGGACGCAGGGGCGAACGTCACGGAACGGAGCAGACGCGCGTTGCACCCGGGGAGAACGTGCGACGAGGGCATAGCGTCGCTGATGAACGATCACAACGTGATACAACGAAAATCGTATAACGGCGCCGCGATCGTGGACGTCGGGTCCGGGTGTGGCTCCCTGTGCGCAGGTCTCGCCAAGTCGTTTCCAAACATGAGAATCTTTGGCATCGAGTGTCAAGACGAATTGGTTCGACAAGCAAAGGTGCGATTTCGAGACGTTAATTTCATTCACGGCGACGCCGAGGAAGTGCTTCACACCTGTCGCACCGCCAAGGTTGTCGTCGCGACGACGCACAACTTTGATTACGAGACGACGAATCACATCCTTCGCGTGTGCGCCGAGCTTCCGCTCCTCACGCACGTCGTCATCAACGAGCCCCACCTGTGTCGACCCGCCTGTCGCACGAAGATCAAACTCTGCTGTTGCTTCGAGGCCTTGGAGACGAGAGAGATCAAGACCCACTGGGGGAACTCAAAGCTCAGTTTTACCATCTATAAGCGTCACGTGCGATGGCCGTACGGCCAGAGCGCGCTGCCTCGCGGCGACGACACCGCCGTGGCGCTCATGGAGGGCAACGTCACCGAGGTCATCCTTCAACCGAGCAACACCGCGAGTGGAGACGATGAACGCGACGAAGACAGCGGATAGCGCGAAAAGTAACACGTAGCCTTAGAATCTCACGTTTGTAGCGACCAGCGATTCGGTAGTCACCCGCTGTCGCCGAGGAGACTCGAGGACGACTCGAACGACTCCACACTTCGCGGCGCGGCACCATGTCCGCGTCGGCACCGATCGTTCAAAAGAATAAATCGAGAGATTTCTACGATTTAGTTCGACAGTTGGGTGCGTGCGCGACTCGTGGACGACAATGTGGCGTCGTTTTCCCCGGACTCGCGCGCAATTCGAGATTACCGCAAACGCGCGCGAAAACCTCGACTGACGACCGTCTCTCTCGCGCGCAGGGGAGTGTAAGAGCAAGACGGACGAAGATGCCATCATGCAGCGCGAGTCCATGTACCTCAGGGCGGTGTTGCAGCAACCCAAGACGGACAAGTCGAAGATCAAGGAAATAATGCTTCGGTTGATGTATTTGGAAATGTTGGGACACGACGCGACGTTCGGCCACATTCACGCCGTCAAGGCGTGCGTGGAGCCCGAGATCGCCGTCAAACGTGCGGGGTATCTGGCGACGACGTCGTTCCTGGACGAGAACCACGATTTGATCATCTTGATTGTGAACACGGTGCAACAAGACTTGAAGAGCGAAGATTATTTGGTGGTGTGCGCGGCGCTGACGGCGATCACGCGTCTCGTCAACGAAGACACGGTGCCGGCGGTGTTACCCCAGGTGTCGGATTTACTCGCACATCCCGTGTCGCACGTGAGGAAGAAGGCGGTGATGGCGTTGATGCGATTTTATCAAAAGAGTCCGCACAGTGTGAGTCACATGCACGGCAAGCTGCGAGAGATGATTTGTGATAAAGATCCGAGCGTCATGTCGGCGGCGGTGTGCGCGCTTCACGAGCTCATCGCGCACGACACCGAGGCGTTCAAGAATCTCACGTCGAGCTTCGTGAGCGTGCTCAAGCAAATCATAGATAAGAGATTGCCAAAGTCGTACGAGTATCACAAGGTGCCGGCGCCCTTCGTGCAAATCAAGTTGCTCAAGACGCTCGCAATCTTGGGCGCGCACGACCGATCGACGAGCAGCGAGATGTATAGCGTGTTAGAAGACACTCTCGCGAGAGCGATGACGAAGACACAGATCGGTAACGCGCTCGTGTATGAATCCGTGAGAACCATCACGAGCATCTATCCGAATCCGCAACTGTTGGCGCAGTGCGCCTCCGTCATCTCTCGATTCATCAAGAGCACGAACAATAATCTCAAGTACACCGGATTGAACGCCCTGGCGTGCATGGTGAACATCAATCCGCAGTACGCGGCGGAGCATCAGATGGCGGTGGTGGATTGTTTAGAAGATTCGGACGAGACGTTGCGCAAAAAGACGCTTGACTTGCTCTACACCATGACCAAGCCGAACAACGTGGAGGTGATCGTGGAGCGAATGTTGGCGTTTTTAGGACGCGACGGCGACAAGTACAGCGATAAATTCGTTCGCGAACAGACGGCGTCTCGAGTGGCAGAGTTGGCGGAGAGATACGCGCCGGACGCGAAGTGGTACGTCGACACCATGACGGAGCTCTTCGAGGTGGCGGGCGACGTTGTGAAGCCCTCGATCGGGCAAGGTTTGATGCGTCTCATCTCTGAGGGCACCGGTGACGAGGCCACGGATAATCTCTCGCGTAAATCTGCCGTCGACGCGTACCTGAAACTGTTCAAAAAGCCAAAATTACCCTTTGTGTTGTTGGAAACGGCGGTGTGGGTGCTCGGCGAATTCGGCGAGGCGAGCGGCGAGACAGCGGAGACGCTCATGGATACGCTCGTCGATGCGGTGGAGGCGCAATCAGAGGGTGCGTCCGTCGAAACTGTAGTGTTGAGCGCCATCATGAAGATCTCTCGGCGCAGCGGGTGCGGATTGAGCGACAAGGCGCATACATTCGTGGAGCGCAATCTGAAGAGCAAGTGCTTGGAGAAGCAACAGCGCGCGACCGAGGTCGCGGCGATCGCGGCCGAGGGTGAGTCCACCGCGTCGAGCGTGATTCAACCGTCCGCTACGGAAATCAACGTCGACGCGACGCTGAGTATGATGAATCAGTACGTGGCGAATGCCCTCGCGAACGGTGCAAAGCCGTATCAGGAAAAGGCGCAACGAGATGCGACGGTGGCGGCCGCCGCGGAGGCGCGCGCAAAGGAAATCGAATCTCGAATCAAGGCCAACGCGAGCGCCTCGCGCGCGTCCGGAACGTTGGTGTTTGAACATCGACAAGCCCCCAACGCGCTTCCCTCCGGTCTGCCCGAACCTCTGCGTTCTCCCGCGTCGGCGAATCCGCCGGCGCCGCCGAAGGACGACTTGGAATCGTTCCTGGGCGGAGTGGAGACGTCGAACCAACCACCTGCGGACGTGAGAGCTCCGGAACCAGTGACGGTGGATAACATGAAGTCGAAACTCGCGGACGCGTTGTTCGGTGAAGTGGCGCCGGCCCGAACACAGAGAGTGGATCCCGGCCCGGTGGCGGCGTTCACGCCGCCGCCACGAGGAGCGCCGACAATACGAGCGGCGAACGCTCAGGCCCCACCGGTCGATCTCCTCTCGGAACTCACGGTATCGACGTCCGCGGTACCGACGTCTTCGGTGCCGATGCAAAACCCGTTCCCACCCGTCGATCTGATGTCCACGCCACCGAAAGCTGCGCCCGCACAGTCGCTGCCCGAGGTGGACGGACCGAAGTCGATGCGAGGCGGCGTCGCCAAGGGCAATCACGCGAAAGATCCGTTCGCAGATCTCTTCTCGAAGTAGTTTTAGATGTAAAAACAGATTGGTTTTAAGCTCACATTTGTGTTACAAGCTTGCACTCGGAGCGAGCCTTCGTGGTGAACACACGAAACTCGAGGACTAAATACTAGGGATAGGTGTCATGAATGGTAACGTAGACTCATGCAAAGACGTCTACTTTCTCTTCGCGTTGGCCTTTTGCATGTCTTCGAGCTGACGAAGACCCGGACCGAGGATGTTGTACGCGACCCAGCCGAGAACCGGAGCGAAAACGAAGAAGATGGCGATGCGGCCGTCGATACCAGCGA
>Ga0255784_10000573_pt1 | contig 29830 bp, 30 predicted proteins | sample 101ome_14_FD_179982 | JGI IMG/M metagenome (GOLD analysis project Ga0255784, IMG submission 179982) | Coastal salt marsh microbial communities from the Groves Creek Marsh, Skidaway Island, Georgia - 101403AT metaG (version 2) | ecosystem: Environmental > Aquatic > Marine > Intertidal zone >...
AAGAAAAGCAGTGGGGTCTAGATAATTGTAATGGCTTTTTATTGGAGAACTTATGAGTTTACCTTGTTATTATACAATTGGTGGATTAAACTTTAAAAACGGCTTTGTAACCAGTTGTCCGCAGCAACATGAAAAAATGCAAATACTAGATGATGCTTGGCTGCCTAGCGAGTTTTACAATAACGAATTATTCCGCAAACATAGATTAGAAATGATGCGAGGTGAGTGGAGTTTTGGCTGTGATATGTGCGAACACGTAGAGCGTGACCGTAGCGGCACAAGTATGCGTCAAGAACAAGAAGCAGATCTCACATACTACAATACAGAAACAGGCGAAGTAGATTTTGCAGGATTAAAAACAGTAGAAATACGTTTCAGTCACAGTTGTAACATGGCATGTTTACATTGTAGTCAAGTGTTTAGTAGCGGTTGGATGAAAAAGCTCAAAGGTTATGAACCCGACGAAGAAGATCATCAATATCAACTGCATCAACTTACTGGTCGTATGCATAGGTCGTCTACGGATGATGATTTTACAATGCAAATTAGTACCAAACGTGCATTAGAAATAGCAGAAGATTTAAACAAAAATTTTCCAAACCTAGAGCGTATTGATTTTGCAGGTGGTGAAGTATTATATCAGAAGCAATTTTTGCCCACACTTGAAAAACTAAGTGAACATCCAAACGCAGAAAACATAAAAATTATATTCCATAGTAACTTTAATGCAGATTTTGATCCAGAAGCCCTAAGTTTTCTCTTGAAAAAATTTGGATATTGTAATATAATGATAAGTGTAGATGCAGGACCTCGCTTGTATCCATACTTTAGACAAGGCGATTGGAATAAACTTAAAGAAAACATAAAAAAATTCAAAGCAGTTGATAACAAGCACAGTCATATAAACTTGGTATGTACTACAAGTGTATATCAGTTGATGGAATTTGAAGATGTTATGCGTGGATTTTTGTCTCTTGAATTAGATTATATAAATTGCAGTATAGTTTATACACCTGCTTATTTAAATCCTAGTGTAATGATGTTAAAATTTAGAGGTCCTACATTAAACGAGATAGAAAATGCAAGGAATGCTGTAATTAAAATAGACAAAGAACGCAGGAAAAACATACTTACAACCAAAGAAATGTATAATTATGTTTGGGATGAAGAAATAAAATACGGATGGTGGACTGATATTACCAGTGCATTACAAGCCATTGAGCAAGTAAGAGAATATGTTATGAAACACCAAGCCACAAATAAAGATTATCAAGCATTATTAAAGTATATTCCTAAATCAGACGCATTATGGAATCAAAACTTCAATGATCATATACAACGTTTTAAGTTTGTAGACGGAGAACTAGTATATAATGTATGAAGCAAACAATAGTCTTTATAAAAATATTGCTGATACTGTATTACTACATACTGTGTCTCATCTTACTATTCCGTTTGACAGCAAGTGGCAAAGAGTTGGTGTAAATCTCAGTGGCGGAGCAGATAGTGCGTTATTAACATATTTGCTTTGTAGTATTATTCAACGTTACAATCTAAACACTAAAGTTGATGTAATTACATATCAACGTTGTTGGGAAACAAGGCCCTGGCAAGGGCATATTTCTATGCAAGTTTTTAACAAATTAAAAGACATGTTTCCTTATATTATTGAAAACAGGTATACAACATATATTCCACCTGAATTAGAACATGGAGTTATTGGTCCTGTGATAGAAGGCCGTAGCGGAGACCAAATTATTGTTGGTAGTTTTAATAAATTTGCAGGATGGGAATATAATTTAGATGCAGTATATAATGCAACCAGCAAAAATCCTGATGATTTACGTGAAGATCGCATGACAAACAGAGACAAAGATGCAGAAGATGGACAATTAACAGATCTATGGTTCTACAGCGGCAAAGTAAATACTACATTTGTGCATCCTTTTAGATTTGTTAAAAAAGATTGGATTGTTGCACAGTATCATATACACAATATATTGGATTTGTATAACACAACACGCAGTTGTGAAGGCGATATAAATCATCACGATGTTGTAAAGGATGCCTGCGGACATTTTAAAGATTACAAAGATGGCATGTTTATTCCAGAATGCGAACAGTGCTGGTGGTGCGAAGAACGTAAATGGGCAAACAACAGGGTACAGCAAGTAATAAAGGAAATAAATGAGTTTTGACACAATTGACCTATTAACAGGTAAGGTTTTTCAAGTTACTTGGGATACAGGACGTCGGTGTAATTACGATTGCACATACTGTCCAGCACATAGGCATGACAATTTTAGTAAACATGCTACGCTTGAAGAACTAAAAAACAATGTAGATTTTTTATTTGAATATACTGACTTGTATATGACGTATAGAAATTTTAAAGAAGCAAATTTTGGTTTTACTGGAGGCGAGCCAACTGTAAATCCTAATTTTATACCTTTTGCAGAATACTTGCGTAAGTCTTATGAAGAAAAATATGCTGATCGTTGGGAAGCAGGATTTGCTCTTACTACTAATGGTGCCATGAGTGAAAAAATGGGTTATGCTGTAATGAATAACTTTGGTCATGCTACGGTAAGTTATCATGCAGAAAGCGATAACAAACTTAAACAACAGGTAAAAGACAGAATTCTCCAGTTTCATTACGCAGGTGGTATGTTTGATTTCACAGTTAGCGTAAATGTTATGTTTCATGCTGAATATTTTGATGAGTGTGTAGAACTTTGCGAGTTTTTAAGACAGCATGAAGTAGATTTTGTGCCAAGAGTTATCGGTGAAGAGCCTGATAGCAAGCCTACATTTGCACACAAGTACAGCGAAGAACAATTGGCATGGATGAAAAACTACTGGAAACAAAAAAATGATGCACTATATGCAAGTAGTGCTGCCGGTGATGTAGTAAAGAATGCTAAAAAACTTGGCAACAGTATCGGACGTCCGTGTTGTGGTAGTAGGGATATGTTGTTACACAACGGAAGTGAATCACGCAAAAGCAACTTTGTAGACTTTAGAGAATTCAAAGGATGGAATTGCAGTGTAAACTGGTTCTTCTTACATTTAGAACAACAAACAGACAGCATTTATCATCACCAAACTTGTCAAGCACGTTTCGATGGTAAACGAGGACGTATAGGTAAAATTAGTGAAGGTAAAAAATTAATCGAAGATCTTAAAGCACAAATGGAAACTGGAACTTTGCCCACTGTTGTTTGTCCTAAACAAACATGTGGATGTGGATTGTGTGCGCCAAAGAGTATGAAGCAAGATAGATTTTTTGATGTTTTAGGAAATCACATAGATTTAGGAGTTATGAATGATTATAACAGGTAATGCCAATGAAGGACTTGCTGCATCTTTAGCAAAAATATATCCTAATGCTGAATTTATCAGCAGAGAAACAGGTTATGATTTTGGTAAAAAATTAGATATGGAACGTTGTGCAGAAGCAGTATTGGCACACGATATTTTTATAAATTGCAGTGCATTGTTTAGATTTAATCAAACCAGTTTGTTAGATATTGTTTATAAAAAATGTGTGTTAGAAAAACACAACTGTCATATTATCAATATAGGTAGTACAACTGACCGAGTAAAAAAAGGCGGTGCTTGGCTGTACAATGCAGAAAAGAAAGCATTGCGTGATTATTCAAATACACTAGGATTAACAGGTGTATGGGCAAGCGGCCCTAAAATCACATATATCAGTTTTGGTACACTAAGCAACAACCAAAAAAAACATCCAGATAGAAAGTGTATGGATATAGATGTAGCTGCAAGCTACATTAAATGGATTGTTGATCAACCAAAACATTTAAATATTAATGAATTGAGTATTGATCCTATGCAACCGGAAATGTGGCATGAAGAAGATACCTAAACATGCATGTGTAATGCCATTCCATCATATGGCAATGCGTCCAGATGGGCAGATATTTCCTTGCTGTGTATTTAGACAGGAAGAAGTTCCTGAAGATCTAAATGTAGCACATCCTGATCCATTTAATCACGAGTATATGAATTGGTTAAGACAAAAAATGCTCAATGATGAATACGTACATGGTTGTAGAAAATGCTATGATGATGAAAAACACAGTGCAAGAAGTATGCGTACAGATTTAATTGCACCATGGGGTGGAGATTTTGGATTACCCAGTGAAGAAGAAGGGCTAGGGCGTGTAAAAAAATTAACTAATATTGATTTAGCTTTATCTAATGTGTGCAATAACAAATGTAGAATGTGTATGCCTCAATTAAGCACACATTGGTACAGTGATGCTAAAAAACTAGGTATGGAAATACCTAAAGGTGTTATCACTGATAACACAATTGTTGATTCGTATGATTTGAGTGACTTGCGTTTTATTAAAGTATTAGGTGGTGAGCCTATGATGGAGCAAGCAAAACTTAAAAAAGTATTGAATAAATGCACACTTGAAAATATAACAATATTATTAGTTACAAATGTAAGTATATTGCCAGATGATGAATTGTTATCTTTATTAAAACAGTGTAAAAATGTAAATATTGATTTAAGTATTGACAGTTATGGTAAATTAAACGAATTTTTAAGAAAAGATAGTAACTGGGAAAACGTCTCTAATAATATACAATGGTACAAACAACATTTTGATAATATAAATGTACATAGTGCAATTAGTATCTATAATGTTAATAAATTGCATGAAATAATTGACTTTTGTAATGATAATGATCTATATCACGAATGTGTTGTTGTAGACGGTCCACAATGGATGCAGCCAAGAAATCTTCCACAAGAAATTAAACCTTGGGTAAATCAATATCTTGAAGATTTATATTTAAAAGTTCCTGTGACATACAAAAAAATTATTAATTTATTAAAGAATGAAATGAATGTTGATGGCGACTTTGGATTATTTGTGCGTAACGATGCGCAATTAAATAAAATACGTAAAGAACATTGGATGGATAAAAATACAGAATTGTGGAACAAAATTGAACCACTCATTACTCCGGAGTTGTTTTAATGAAAGGTGAAAAGACATTTTGTCCTATACCATGGATATTTCAAGCAGTCCGTAGTAACGGAGATATTCGTGTGTGTTGCCAAGCTAATGTAACCAAAAATAGAGGTGTAGTACGCAAAGAGGACGGAACAGCATACAATGCCGGCATAGACGATCTAAGCGAAGCACGTAATGCTCAATTAATGAAAGACATACGTAAGAACATGTTGAGTAGCAAATGGAGTGAAGAATGCGGCCGCTGTATGAAAGAAGAAGAAAACGGTTTAACCAGTAGACGCCAATATGAAAGAGTACAATGGAAGTACAGTATCATAGATGCACTTAAAAACACTAAACCAGATGGCAGTATTGATGTAAACAAATCACCTACGAGATATTATGATTTGCGTTTTGGAAATTTTTGCAATTTAAAATGTAGAATGTGTGGACCGAGTGACAGTAATGCATGGTTTGAAGACTGGATTAAATTAACAGGTAAAACAAGTTTTAATGATACCAGTGGCGAAGTTACAATAGAAGAAGTTAATGGTAAACTTTGTGCTGTTGACTTTGATTGGCCAAACAGTGAAATGTTTTGGACGCAACTAGAACGTAATATACAATATATGGAGCATGTTTATTTTGCTGGCGGTGAACCTATGCTTATAGAACGTCATTATGAATTTTTACAAAAGTGTATAGATAGTGGCTATGCAGAAAATATAATGTTAGAATATAATACAAATGGAACTACATTACCTCCTAGAGTTGTAAATTTATGGAAAAAGTTTAAAGAAGTGCGTTTAGGAGTAAGTGTCGACGGCATGGGTGCAGTGTTAGAATATCAACGATATCCAGTTAAATGGAATAAAGTATTAAAAAATTTAAATACTATAGATAAGTTACCTAATAACATCAAAGCATGGATTGCGTTTACTGTAACAGCGTATAATGTAGAACATATGATTGATTTTATGAAATGGAAAATACAAGAAAGTGGTTGGACAAAAATAAACAACAGTGCAATTAAACCATTTGTAACCTATCATGTAGCACACAATCCTCCGCACCTGAATATTCGTGTTTTACCAGATAGATATAAAAATAGAATTACTCAACAATTTGATAATTTTATACAATGGTGCGAAGATGAAAACTTAGATAAAAAATATATTATTGCTGCACAAGGAATTAAAAATGGTGTGTGCAGTTATATGAATAACGAAAGTTATTATAATACACATTGGAAAGAATTTATAGAGTACAGTTTCAGTTTAGATAAAATTAGAGGTGAAAAATTGATAGATACTGTACCCGCCTTAGGAGAATACGTCAATGGATAAAGCAGTTTGCTCAGCAGTACATCATGGACTTTGTATTACTGCATATGGTGCAGTAAATCCATGCTGTGCTACTTCGTTTGATTTTAAACACATAACTGAAATTGATAATATTGTAGATTATTTTTACACTAACAAAGATTTAGAATCTGCTAGACAAACTGAATTAACAGATACGTGGTTAGAAGAATGCAACGGATGTAAGTGGAAAGCTGAACAAGGACTAGTTAGCAGAAAAGACAAAATGCTAAATTGGTTTCCACATGCAGATATAAACTTTACAAATGAAAACAAATATGCTATAATACACATGGATATTAGTTTTGGTAACAGTTGTAATCAAAAATGTATTATGTGTAATAGTAATTTTAGTAGTCAGTGGTTAAAAGATGATATTTTAATGATGGATGAGGCGCCGTATATTAGACAACAGCAAAATTTACAGTTGAAAAACTGGAGTTTAAGTTATGATCATTTAGATCAAATTGCAAGTCTAGTAAGCGAACACACTAAAAAAATTGAAATAAAAGGTGGAGAACCTTTGTATGATAAAAGATTTGAATACTTTGTAAATAAAGTTTTAGAAATCAATCCAAATATAGCTTTTAGTACAAACACAAATGGTACTCATTTTAATCAAAAAAACATAGATATGTTAAATCGTATTAAAAAAATTAATATAGATATAAGTTTTGACGGTATTGGTAAAACTTTTGAATGGATTAGAAATACAAATTGGAAAGATGCAGAAGAAAATTATGAAAGATGTTTGCAATATGTAAACCATACGCCTAATTTAAATTATACAACAATGATTTATAATCTTGATCATTTTGAAGAGTTTTATAATTGGGCAGCAGATATGAGTGAAAAATATAACAAACCTATTGCTTGTCATTTTACTCAAGTTGTTAATACTCCAAAATATATATCTCCATCATATGCAAGCAAAAAAAGATTAGAAAGCGGAATACAGCAAATAGAAAGAATTGTAGAAGATCCGAGAGGTGTTTGTTCTCAAAGTAGTATTTTTAAACCAAGGTTAGAACTGTTAAAAACTTATTTAATTCAGTGTTTAGATAAAAAAGTAGATATAAATGACTTTGAAAAAACACACTTGTATATGACAAAAGTAAGAGGCTGGGACATAAAAGAATATGTTGACATGTAAAGTTCCTTGGGTTTCAATTACACTTTCTGGAAATGGTGATATTAAACCTTGTTGTGTTTACAAAGGCGGTGGACCTAGTATTCATAAAGGAGATACAATTGATAGTGCATGGAAAGATCTAAATGAATTACGTGCTAAATTTATAGCAGGAGAAAAACCTGCTGAATGTGTTCAGTGTTGGAAAAGAGAAGAAACACTTGGACAAAGTAGACGTACATGGTATGATGATAAAATAAAAAATTGGCCTGAAACATACGAACTTGATCCTGACATGCGTTTAAGACATATGGATTTAAATTTTGGTAATACCTGTAATTTAAAATGTAGAATGTGCGGAACTTGGGGCAGCACTGCTTGGTATAAAGAAGAATCTAAATTATCTAAAATAGAAAAAAATCGTTTTAGAAGGGCTAAAGATTATGCACCACCTACAATTATTCCTGCGAGCTATTGGGCTGATAAAAAGGAAATGTTTAAATATTTAGAACGTATTGATTTCAAAGGCGGCGAACCTATGATGCAAGACGGAATGTATGATTTTTTAGAATATCTAGTCGAATGGGGATATGCAAAAAACATCATGATAGCCTATACTACTAACGGAACAAAAACACCAGAAAGATTGAAAACACTTTGGCCTAAATTTAAAAAAGTTAAATTAACTATTAGTATTGAAGGTACTGGAAAATTATACGAATATATTAGAGGCGGAGAAATCCAAACGCAAGCACAGTTATTAGAAAATATACATTGGTTTGATCAGTTTGATAATATATCTGGCAGTTTCAACAGTGCTATACAAATTTACAATATTTTTGATTTGAACAATATTTTAGAGTTTATGCGAGACACTGTAAATGCAAGTGATAAATGGCATAATGATCCAGATACTTTTAAATTTGATTGTATGGTCACTGAACCAAAGTATTTAGACATTACTATCATGCCAAAAGAATTAAAACAAAAAGCCATTGACATTATTGATGAAAAAAATTACAAAAGCCTTAAAGTAATTAAAAATTCATTATTTAACAGCAATTATAATGATTCTGAATGGAAAAATTTTATTGATTATACTAAAATATTAGACGATATGAGAAACACAAACATAAAAGATGTAGTGCCACAATTGGAGAATTATTTTTGAAAACAATAGCAGTAGAACATTGTAGTGATGCACAATCACAAGTGGTAAAAATTGAATGGAATCTTGGAAAGAGATGCAACTTCAATTGCAGCTATTGTGACGAATTTACACATGATAATAAAAGCCCACATATGAGTTTTGAAGTGGCAAAACGAACAATAGATAAAATTGTAAGTAAACTTCCAAACAAACGTTTTAAAATGAATTTGACAGGAGGCGAACCTACTAACAATCCTGAAATAGAAAAAATTATAGATTACATGTATGATAAAGGTTGTATGATTGGGCTAACAACAAACGGAAGTAGAAAATATGAATTTTACGAAAAGTTACTTCCTAAATTAGATAGTTTAATTTTTAGTTATCATATGGAATATCACAAAAGAGAAGTGATTCCTGAGAATCTTGTAAAATTATTTCAACTTGCACAAACTTTTGAAAAACACATACATATGCATGTTCATATGATGATGTTGCCTAGTACTTTTAACGAAGCAAAAGAAGCAATAGCATACTTCAAAGAAAACGATATTCCTGTAGTAATGCGTAGAATACGTCCTGCATACAAAAAAGATGATGATGCAGTATACAATGATAGAGGACAATTAACAGCAGGCAATATTGCCGAACCATTTTATGATGGTGTTGTAACACTTAAATTTAACAATGGGCAAGCTGATTATACTGGCGGTAAAGATTATTATAGTCAAGACGAAATAGATTATTTGGAGAACAACAATGTTTAAAAGAATAGCAAATGCACAACAAGCAGGAAGTTTTCCAAATACTGCAACAATACAAGAAGTTGACAATGAAATATTATATGTTGAAGAAAATGTAAATGATATTCTCAAAAGACAGGAAAACACATACAAAGGTTGGTTGTGTTGGGCAGGACAAGAAAGTTTAATGATTGCAGCAAACGGCGATGTTTTTGTAGCAACTTGTAGAAATCAAAAATTAGGCAACATATATGATGACTTTGAAATTCCAACCGAACCTATTGTTTGCCAAAAGAACTGGTGTGTTTGTGCTGCTGACTTAAATACAAGTAAAGCTAAAGACGCTAACATAGCAAAAAAATTGAGAGTAAACAACGGAACAGGGAAGAAGTTTGCTGAATAAAGGGAAATAAAATGATTGAAGCAACCGCATATATAATTGCTAATAAGGATAAACTTGCAAAACAAGCAGTCAAATATGTTAAATCAAATTACCCTACACGCACTAAAGAAACAAACAAATGTGCTAGAGATATAAAATATATGCTTGATGCATATGTTAGCGATTTGAACAGCAATACAAGTTCTAAAACAATCTATATTGCAAACAACTTTTGGAAAAGAGGACAAAGGCAAGTTATAGCACACGAAACCGAAATCGAAGTTCATAGGTTTATTGTGGAAACTATTAAAGGTAATGTATCAAAAGAAGCAGCAGATAAATTAGATGCTTTGTGTAATATTTTCTGCACGATATTAAATGATGGTCCGTTTGAAGATAAAGCACTTGACAAATGGCAAAATAGATATACAGTGCGAAAATTTGATGAAAGTCAGCCAGTAAGTGATGAACACGTCGATCATTTAAAATCCATGTGGCGTTTTATGCCAACACAGCAAAGTTTAAATGACAATATTTGGATTGCATTGACTCCAGAATATGACGATTTAAAATTATGGTTAATTAAAAACATTTTTAACTATCCCGATGAAAATGAAAATGCTGTGGAATACATGATGCCTGTTTTAAGTTCTCCACTTACATTTATTGCTATGACCATAAGACATAGAAATCTTAAAAAAGGTATAGATTTTTGGAATTATAATGAACTTGACGCCAATCGAAACATCGGACTACATGCAGGTATAATTATGGAAGAAGCATTATCATTAGGATACGATGTAGCTACTATTGGTTGTACACACGCATACAATGATAATTATAATGTATTAAAGAAAGAATTTGATGATAAAATTAAAGAATACTTTGATAATGCTATACAAGCTCATATAGGAGTTGATGATTATCAATTAAAACCAAACTTGGCTGTATGTATAGGCAAAGCAGAGCCGTTAGGACCAAGCAATGAATTTAAAATACATCGTGGATTAAGATACGCAACTTTTCAAAAAAGACCAAAAAAATGGACCGGTATTATTTAGATGGATACAAAAAAACTAGCTGAAAACAGTGAAACATTCTGTTTGCTACCTTTTATACATATGGCTACAAAAACAGACGGTGACATGAAACTTTGCTGTAGAAGCTGGCCTGTTGGTAATATTAATGATACAAATATAAAAGATTTGTGGAACAGCGACAAGTACAAAGAAGTAAGAAAACAAATGCTAAACGGAGAACGTCCACAAGAGTGTCATGCTTGTTGGAGGCACGAAGACATTGGTGTTCGCAGTATGCGTCAAAGATACAATAAAACACGAATGAAAAGATATCTTCCAAAAGTAGAAAAAATGACAGATGATTACTCTATGCCATTTGAAATTCCTATTTTAGAAGCAAAACTAAGTAATTTTTGTAATTTAAAATGTAGAATGTGTCATCCTTTAGATAGCACAAGTTGGTCTAAAGATTGGATAGAAATTGAACACCTAATGGAAGATGCTAATGAAAGCACTTTTACAAAAGTTAGAGAATACAATTTAACACGCAAACCGTATGTCAGTGGTTGGGAAAATAATGAAGATTTTTGGAAAGAGTTTGAAGAATTAGCGCCATACTTTGAACGTATTGAATTTGCAGGTGGCGAGCCGTTAATTGATCCTATTCACTATAAAATTTTACACATTTTAAAACCATATGGCGATAATATTGAAATCAAATACAGCACCAACTTAACTAAACTTAATTACAAAAAAGATAATATTTTAGATCTATGGAATCATTTTAAAGAAATACAAATTAATATTAGTATTGATGGCATCTATGATGTTTATGATTACATTAGACAATTAGGCGATTACAATATTGTAAAAGAAAATATTCAAAAGGTACGTAATCATCCTAAAGTATCGCAAATGGTAGGTGCTTGTACAGTTCAAGTTTATAATGTTGAACATTTACCGGAAATTGCAGATGAATTTATTGAACAATTAGGATTGGTTTTTCATACACATAGAGTGAATTATCCTAAATTTTTAGATTGCAGAGTAATACCAACAGCGCATAAAGACTTTATAATAAACAAATTACAAAATTATTTAGAGTCTATAGATAGTAAAAATTGGCCTAAAGAAATTATTACAAATACTAAATCTCATATTGAAGATGCAATAGCAAGTTTGCAAGGTGGGGATATGACAGAGCAGCTACCTGCATTTATTGAATTTAGTAACAAGTTAGATGCAAAACAAAATGTTGTAAAATCATGGCAAGAATTATTGCCAAAACTAAAGGATGCAATATATGAATACACCGTATGATAGATATTGTGTCTACTTAAATAACTTTCCCTTTATCAATAATAAAGGTAGAGTTGCTATGTGTTGTAAGAATAACACTATACTAGAAGATGATACTGACCGTACAATTGTAAATTATCCATTAAAAGAACTTTACAGTTCTTTGGCAATAAAAGAAAAACGTGAACAAGTTAAAAACGGACAATGTCCATCAGGATGTGATATATGTTATGATCATGAAAAAAATGTTGACGAATGGAGTTTTAGAACACGCAATTTAAAAAGTATGTGTTTTCATCTTGGAATGAAAAAAGCAACAACCTTTGATGATAATATAATCAGAGCTTTAGACTTACGTACAGGAAACACCTGCAATTTAAATTGTATAATGTGCCATCCGTCAGATAGCAGCAAATGGTTAAAAATTTATCCTCAGTATGCTACTGATGTATTAGACAGAACACAAGGACACATACAATCAATTAAAGATCAATACGGTAAATTGAATTGGGCCGAACACGAATCAAGTTGGCAAAACATTTTTTCTAGCATAGATGATAATTGTAAAAAGATATACATGGCAGGTGGAGAACCTTTTTATATTAAAAACTTTGCTGACTATGTAGAAAAAATAGTTTATATTACTAAAGATCCCTATATTGAAATTAATACAAATGCTACAAGATTACTACCTAAAGACAAAAATGATAAATTGCAAGGTAAACTTAATTTAAGAATTAGTATTGATGGATTTGAAGATACTGACAATTACCAACGCACAGGAGGAGTTGAATGGCAAGAAAAAATCAAAGTCATTGATTCTTACTACAAAAACTTTCATGTTGATTCTTTTGATTTAACACTATCTTCTTTAACTATTAGAAGTTTACCAAAACTTGTTGAATTTTTAACAGAAAGATATCCAAATGTTCCATATATATTGGTAAGACCTGTTCTTAATAAACCGGGTTTAGAACCAAACAATCTTCCTGACGAATTAAAACAAGAAGCACTATCTTTTTGTAAGAAGTTAGAAAGACGTAATTTTTATTCTAAGTATCAGTATACAAATATAACACAGTTGATAGATGTTTTAAGCAAAGCACCGACTAATAAAGAAGCACTAAAACGTCAAATAAACTTTTTTGATAATATAACAACAAAAAAATACGAAGACATTGATCCAAAGATAGTGGAATGGGTCAATGGTTGATATTGTTTTAATAAGCACTCCTGTAATGGAAACACGAGTGCCTGCTCCTGCAATTTATTATTTAAAAGGAGCACTAAATCCTCATGGTTTTACAAGTAGATGTTTTGATCTTGTTAGAGATAGTGAAGAATACTTTGGAAAAGAAGACAGTAAAAAAGTAAACAGTTTTTTGTTAGCAGATTGGCATAGCGGTATACATGCCGATCCACAAGATAAAGAAATATACAACTTACTATTAGATTACTATAGAGATTATGTCTTAGAAAAGATAGCACCACTACAACCAGAGTATATTGGAGTCAGTGTGTTTAGTCAAAACAGTCAAAAATCAGCAAGTATATTGTGCAAGTCGTTACGAGAAGTGTTGCCTGATAGTAAAATTGTGTTAGGTGGGACAGGCTTAGGTGTAACAATGGGCGGTAAAAAAGACTATGGCGATACTATGTTGGAACAAAATCTAGCTGATTATTTTATTGACGGCGAAGGCGAACTAGCACTAGTAGAACTTTTAAAAGGAAATTTAAATTATCCAGGAATTAACTCAACTACATATAATCAAATTGACGATTTAGATAGTATTCCGTTTCCTGATTACAGTGATTATTATGATGATTATGGGCGTATTCAAAAAATTACATTAACTGGTAGCAGAGGATGTGTTAGACGTTGCAGTTTTTGCGATATCGGTGCCTTTTGGAAAAAGTTTAGGTATCGTAGTGGAAAAAATATTGCTGAAGAATTAATTAGAAATAAAAAACTTTATGGCAGTAGAACACATTTTTTTAGCGATAGTTTAATCAACGGTAGTATGAAAGCATTTAGAGAACTTTGCGAAGTTATGGCAGAGTACCATGAAAACAATCCGGAACCAGAAGCAGCTATTAGATGGGGTGGGCAGTTTATTATAAGAAGTGAACGACAAAGTCCTGCAGAAGATTACAAATTAATGAAAAAAGCAGGAATGCGTTGGGCAAGTATAGGTATAGAATCTGCATCTGAAAATGTTAGAAATCACATGGATAAACAATTTACCAACGAGGATATGTATTTTAGTATAGATGAATTACTTAAGAATAACATAAACTGTACATTAATGTTTATAGTTGGATATCCAACAGAAACACACGAAGATTATGAAGAAAACATAAAATTTTTAAAATATTATGCAGATAGAAATAGCAGTGTAATTGATCCTGATGGCCCAAACGGCAGTGTTGCAGATATTAACTTAGGACAAACATTAGGTATACTTCCTGATTCTCCTTTGCATGATATGCCAGTGCATAACAAAGATATGATGTTTTGGAAAAGCACAGTTGTTGAAGATCTAACATTTGATGTAAGAGTAAAACGTAGAAAAGAATTAAGTGTAATTGCTAATGATTTAGGGTATAATGTTAGATGGGATGAGAAACAATTACATTTTTTAGAGAAAAAATTAGAATCATATTATAAGGACATAGCATGACAAAAAATCCTAGCGATACATTTTGTGTTTTACCGTGGATGAGTTTAGCAACCAGTGCCAGTGGCATTTTACGTGTATGCTGTAACAGCACTCCTGGAAAGAATTTTATCACCAAAGAAGATGGCACAAGATATCGGATATACAAAGACAACATCAAAGAAGCATGGAATAGTGAAACGTACAAAACTATACGTCAACAAATGTTAAATGGCGAACGTCCTGAAATGTGTACACGTTGTTTTAGAGAAGAAGATGCTGGTATAACAAGCACTAGACAAAATTGGAATGACAAATGGGCGCAAGACAGAGATTATACTGTAGAAGCACCGTTCACTATACGTTATGTTGATATACGTTTAGGAAATCTATGTAACTTAAAATGTCGTATGTGCAATCCATACGCAAGTAATCAATGGGTTAAAGAATGGCACTTAGTTGAAAATGCACTAGAAGAAAGCGAGTATAATAGATTAAAAAATATGGATTGGCCATCAAATGATTTGGTTTGGGACAATTTAGAATTGATAGCGGATTCGGTTGAAGAAATATATTTAACTGGTGGTGAACCTACAATTATCGAAGAACAGTATCGTTTGTTAGATTATTATATTGAAAAAGGTACATCAAATAAAATAAAATTAAAATATAATACAAATTTAACAAATATTCCAGACAAAATGTTAAACAAATGGAATAAATTTAAAAAAATCCAATTAAACTGTAGTATTGACGGAATTGGAGCATTAGATAGATATATTAGATATCCAAGTAATTGGATAAAAATTGAGCAAAATTTTAAAAAAGTAAGAAATAGAGGAAAAGTAAATATTGAAATACACTGTACTGTGCAAATGTACAATATTTTGCATTTACATAAGTTTATTGAGTGGGCATTACCTTATGAACATAAAATATATTTTAATATTTTAAATCATCCAGAGCAACTTAACATAAGAGTGTTACCTCCTGAACTTAAAGATAAAGCATTTGAAAATTTAATGCCTTACTTAGACACTCCAAAAGTAAAAGGCATAATTGATTATATGTATGCAGAAGACTGGAGCGATAAGTTTGACAAGTTTATCGATTACACATTTCAACTAGATAAAAGTAGAAAACAAAGTTTAATACATATTGTACCAGAATTTACGGAATATTTTATATGAGTATAGCAATTTATGGCGATAGTTTTGCAGACAGTGGAAGTAATGTGCAAGCATGGCCAAAATTATTAGAAAAAAATTTAAATACAAAGATTGATAATTTTGCAGTTTCTGCATCTAGTGCAGTATATTCATATTCTATTTTTTTGAAAAATTATAAAAACTATGAAAAAAATATATTTGTTTTAACACACAGCAACAGATTTAGTTTTTTTGATAATTTTGATCATCTATGGACTACTAGAATTAGTAACATTAATGAAACAATTGAACATAATACACAAAGATATAACTATAATTTAAGCAATGTAGATAAAAAAATCTATAAAAATAAAATGTTTGAAGTTTCTCATTATCCAAACAATCAAAAAATTTATATACAAAGCATCATTGATAGTTTACAATTTAATGATCCAAATATTTTGTTACTATATGCATTTGATGATTTTACTGATAGTAATTTAAAAAATATACAATCATTAGATTATCATTATCATTTTGAAGACAAAAACAAAGCCAAGTATTCAGGTGTTGAAGATAACAAATTGAGACCTTGTCATATGAGTTTAAAGCAAAACAAAGAATTTGCAAATTATCTTGTAAAACATATAAAAGGAAATTTAAACATAAATGACATTATAAGTAAAGATAATGTGAATAAGTATTTTACTGTTACAAAAGATTTATCACAAACAGGAATACTATTATGAAAAATAATTATTGCGCACTTTTATGGAATCATTTTATTTTTTCGCAAGATAAAACAATGACTAAACCTTGTTGTGTTCATAAAAGTTACTTTGATATGGATGACACCATAAACAAAGTCGGCGCTACTAACAGTGTTTTAAAAGATTTAAGGAAAAAAGTTTTAGACTCAGATGAACATTTACCAGGATGCGATGAATGTTATAGAGATGAAAAAGTAAAAGGATTTAGTTTAAGAACACAAGCAAATAAAGTGTTTAATGACAGAAAAAAACACTATATAAAAAATACACAAAAAGATGGCACCTACGAAGATTTTAAATTAGAATGGTTAGATATTCGATGGAGTAATTTATGCAATTATAAATGTAGATTTTGCGGTATATCTTCGAGTAATAGTTGGCTAAATGATCATTTATTGTTAGATAAAGTTCCAGAAAACTATGATAATAAAACTGGTTTAATTGAAGCAAATGTGTCTTGGGAAGATTTGCAACAGCACTTGCCGTATGTTAGATATATAAAATTAGCAGGCGGCGAACCTTTAATGATGGAAGGAACATATCAGCTATTAGAAGAAATGATTAATTTAAATAAATTAGATACTGAAATATTAATAAACACTAATGCTAGTTTCATAAAATACGGTAAAAAAGATATTGTTCGCCTATTAGAAAATTTTTCTAAAGTAAATATTAGTTTAAGCATCGATGGAATGCAAGATGTACATAATTATCTACGCAGTGGAAAAAATGATTGGAAAAAAGTAGAAAATAACATCGAACAATTTTTAAACTTCAACGGAAATGTATCTTTTTTGAGTAGTGTATCTTGGCTTAATGCTCAACACATGATAAAAGTTTTGGAAAGATATAAACATGTGAACATTGGATTTAACAGTGTTACAAATCCAGAATTTATGAGTTTAGGATATCTTCCAAAAAAACAATTTGCAAATATTATCGAACAATTAGATAAATCTAATGTTGTTACAGAGAAAAAAATAAAATATAAAAAATGGTTAAGAAATCAATATAAACAAACACGCAAAAGTAATACACAACGTATGCAGTTAAAAGAACAATTTTTGTTTTTTATAAACAAATTAGATCAAACACGAGGGCAAGACTTTTGTACTACTTTTCCAGAATGGCAAAGTTTTTATAAGGAAATAACAAATGCTTAATAAAAAAACATACTGTCCAATGCCGTTTGTAACATTAACGGCTAATCCTGGCAATTATGTTTCTCGTTGTATGATGAGTTTAGGGTCCATGGGACCAATTGAACATAAAACATACAGTAATAATGAATTTCAATCTTTGAGAAAAAACATGCTTAACGGAACTTGGGATGAAGTAGGTTGTGAAAGTTGTTTTTACAAAGAACAAAACGGAATAAAAAGTCAAAGACAAAAATGGTTAGAACGAGAAGAAAAATATCTAGGCGAAACTGGAATATACCAATCTAATTTAGATATAGATAGAAATAAAATTTACCATTTGTACATGAACTTTAACAATATATGCAATTTTAAATGTCGAATGTGCGGTCCTTGGTTTAGTAATGCTTGGATTCCAGATTGGAAAAAAATAGATGCTAGACGTGTTCCTATTCCTCCAAAGCAACAGGTTGATACAGATAAATTTTTGCAAGAATTTGGTGAGGATTTGTCTGACCTAAGACAAATTTGGATTACCGGCGGTGAACCATTTATGGATAATAGCGTATACGAGTTTTTCGATAAACTCAAAGATTATTGTGATCTAGGAAAAATAAATGTTACTGTGAATACAAATGCTAGTAAAGTAGATGTAAACAAATTACATATGTTGAAAAATTTAAAAAAATTGCATTTAAATATAAGTGTTGATGCAACGGGTGAAATTTACAATTATATACGTGCATATAATTATGATTTTGACCAATTAAATAAAAAAATTAAAGAAATACAAAATGTAGAACAAGAAAATATTCTTTTAACAGTAAACGGTGCATTTCAAATTTACAATATTTTAGATGTAGAAGATTTTTGGAACTGGGAAGCAGATATCTTTAGAGATGACGGATCTCATTGGATAGAATATAGAGTGTTAACTGGACCTAAGCAATTACAAGCTAGACATGCACCTGATTACATAAAAGAAAAAAGCAAACAACAGGTCCAACGACTTTTAGAAAAATTTCCAAATCAATTTTATCTACCTGATCTATTAACAGAATTAGAAAAGCCTCAAGATTTAGATGCTGTAAAACATTTCATTGATTGGAATGACAAATTAGATAATGTAAGACAAGCAAAAGAGTTAGATATTGTTACTGAAATAAAAAACTATTGGAGAAAACATTTATGAAACTAGGTATCTTTGGGTGCAGTTTTGCAAGCGAAAGAGTGTTATACACTGCATACAAAAATTATAAGTACTTAGACGACTTTGGTAAACCTTGGGTTAACTATTTAAGAGATCGGTATAAGTCATGGAAAATAAAAAACTTTGCTGTTCCGGGAACTTGCTTTTATTATAGTTACAAACAATATTTAGAAAACAGAGATGAGTTTGATAAAATTATTTTTGTTTGTACAGATCATTCAAGAATAAGCCGTATGTCTAATACCCACGAAGGCTATGTTTTAGCTGCACCTAATATAGATTCTGCAATAGCAAAAGAAAAGTTACATAATGGAGAAGAAAAATTATTTTTTAAGTCAGCTATAAATTATTTTGCACACATGCAGGATGTTGAAAAAGATAAAATTATTTACAATTTAATCTATGAAGATATAAAAAAAGATCCAAAAGTATTTCGTATAAATGCATTTCCTTATGTAATTGATACTGAAGATAATTTATATAAAATTCAATGGAAAGAAACTGCAACTGTATTTGATCATTATAATATTTGGGAATATAAAAAAAAAGGTATCATAGATATGAGATACAATCATTTGACAGGCGATAACAACAGAATTTTAGCAAAAGAAATATCTAGACAATTAAATGCAGGATACAAAGAATTAAAAGTAGATATCGACAGATTTCAATTCGAAAAAGAAACAATAGAAAAACACTTTCTAAAAGAAAAACAACTATTAAAAAACTTAAAATGAGATATTGTCAAGCAGGATCAAAACACATATGGTTAAGAAATGATAACAAAGCACAAGTTTGTTGTAGCATACCTCAACTTGGACATAGTTATAAACTTGATAAACCTCAAGATTTTGTAAAATTAACACAGCAACAAGATTTTTTACAAGCATACAAAATATTAGAAACACAACCTATTCCTGGTGCATGTGATATTTGTGTAAAGAATGAGCAAAACATTGGAACAAGTCAACGTTTAAAAATTAATGATATTACATTAAATGGTGAAAAGTTTTTTTTAAAAATTGATTTTAGTAATAAGTGTAATTTAAAATGTATAATGTGTAGCAGTAGCAGAAGTACTGCTTGGATAAAAGATGAAAAAAAATTAAACGAACAATACGGCTATAATTATCATATTGAAACTCATACCACAATAGGCAATCAATGGTGGAAAGAAATAGATATAAATTGGTGGCGTAATTTAGGCGGAGTAGAAATTTCAGGCGGCGAACCATTGTATCAAGAAGATGCTATAGATTTTTTAGAATTTTTATCAACAAGTGTTCCCGAAGTACAATTAAGAATTATAACAAACGCAACTCTTTTTGACGACTATCTTTTAAAAATCTTTAAAAGATTTGATTGGATAAATGTACTTTGTAGTGTTGATGCTTGGGAAGACGATGTATATCAATACAGTAGAGGTGGAATACACAAGTTAGATGATGTAAAAAATGTATTGACAAAAATATACGATAATGTACATAGTATGAGTATAGCTGATACAATACATTGTGTAACATATGATCAACCAGCAAAGGGTATAAAATGGTTGAAAGACAACGGATTACACAAAGTTAGACACAACAGCAATTTTGTTTACAAACCTGAATGGCTAAATGTACACACTGTTTTACCTAAAGAATTTTTCCCACAAGGAAAAAAAGATATAGATTTACAAAAATATTTTGTAAAATGGATTACTGACCTTGACAAAGTACGGGGTACAAATATACTTAAAATTAGACCTGAATTTACAGAATGGTTTGAGGAGATAAAATGCGTTTAGTGACGGGTGGTTGTAGTTTTACAGCAGGAGATTATACTTGGCCAAATCATCTAGCCAACATTATTAAATTTGATTTGTACAATGTGGGAATAGGATCTGCTTCAAATCCTATGATTACTAGAAGAGTAATTCATCAATTACAACAGTTCGATAATTTTAATGATGTTTTGGTAGTAGTTATGTGGAGCGGCTCGAGTAGAAAATCGTTTTATTTTGATGATAAAGAATTTTACAATTATAAAGTTGGCGAAGTATTGAATACAACTTCTGAAAAATTTGATACAGTCAATCCTGTTATATGGCCAGAAGAGGATGTAAATGGATATTGGTGTTTAGCTACCGGAGGTATGCGTAGTAGATATATAACAAATTGGTATAAAAATTATGATAATACCACATATAGTTTAGTAGAATCGTATGAAGCTATTTTAGCTTTACAATGGTATTTAAAATTAAACAATATAAGATATATTTTTGCTGGGTATAAAGACGATTGGAAAGCTGAAGACTATAAACATATACAAACTGATCGTTTGAAAGACATGATTGATTATACGTATTTTATAGAAGAATCGCAATATGAATGGTTAATAAAAAATACACAGCAGCCTTGGAGAAATCAGCACAAAAATGATCATCACCCTAGTAGATTACAACATAAAGAATATGTTAAGAAAGTAATGCTACCTTTTTTACGACAAAAAGTATTGACAAAAAACTATAGGCTGTTATAATAAAATATGACTGAAGATTTAAAATGGAGTAATTATGACTTCACTAAAATACCATTTGAGGATATTGTCCAAGTAGGACAACGTACATTGTTGTACAGAGATATTTTTACAGTGTCTTGGTTGTTAGGCAGATTTTGTAATTATAGATGTAGTTACTGCTGGCCTTACGCCCGTAGCGACCGTAAAGATCATAGACCAACAGAGTTGTGTTTAACAACTATAGACGAGATAAAGAAGCAAGCACGTGATAACGGTTTTAATAGTTTTCATTTTAGTTTGTCTGGGGGCGAGCCTACTTTTCATCCAGGGTACTTGGACATACTTGGTCACTTAGCTGATGATGTCAACAATACTAATTATACTAGCGTTCATATGACATCAAACTGTAGTCGTCCGATGAGTTGGTTTGAAGACTACGTAGAACGTGTAAAGCCATTTCACCGTGCTAGTATTACAGCAAGTTTACACACAGAACACTTAAATACTGTAGAAAAAATGCAAGACTTTGCAGATAAGTTGATACTTTGTCAGGAGCATGATGTACAAGTTACGATCAATATGGTTATGGTTCCAGACTGGTTTGAGCGTGATTGGGAAAATGCTTTGTTCTTTCACGAGCAAGGCATCAATGTCACCCTTAAACCGCAGTCCGACCCTACGGCATCGAGAGTCGTTGAAGGATACAAAGAAGAAGACTTAAAACGTTTGTGGAATGGTATGCCACAACGAGCATATACAGAAACAAAAAGAAAATGGGCAGAACGTCCAAAGCCTAAGTTTGAAATACCTGCTGATGCAATGCATAAACCTGATGCAAGTGTGCCTTGGCATTTTCAAGTAGAATTTAGAGATTCAAAAGGCAATCCTTGGTATATGGATCAAGCTGAACGGTTTAATGCATTTAACTTTAACAAGTTTAAAGGCTGGAGTTGTAATTCTGGATATCAAGGTATTATTATACGTGAACCTGATGGAAGTGTAAAACGTTCATATAGTTGTCACGATGTGCCATTAGGCAATATTGAAACAGGCTTTAAGTTGTTTGATAAGCCAATGCCTTGCATCACAGAATCCTGTGTAAGTAGTGCAGATAGTAAAATACCAAAAAGGAAAATTTAGCGTCCTCTATCAAATCTGTTTACACGATTTATACTAAGTCCAGATAAATTTAAACCAGTGCCAATATTTGCAGCACGTTTAGGAAATGATGTTTGTGTAATTGCTGCTGGATCTTGGTAAGCAACTTTAGCAGGCCCACCTTCTAAACTGTTATAATCATTCCAGTTGCTATCTGTAGCACTTGTAGATTCTGATCCATAGTAAAATACACTTGCATCTTGATCATCTAAGTTGTTGAAATAATTCTTTACATCAGTGTGTGTCCAGCTTCTGTTTAAGCCTACCAATGTAGCAATGAATCCAGCACCTACAGGACAAGCAGCACTTGTTCCTCCAAAAGCACAATCCTCTGGGACTCCACTACCGCTACCGCTATTAGCAGTAAATCCAGGATATACAACAGGATATATACCTTCGCTTGTGTAACTTCTATTAGCTGCTAATATGCCATCTGCTGCAAAGTACGCATCTATGCCTTCGCCTCTGTCACTGTAGGTTACTTTTCTTTCTATGTTGCCTGTTGCATACTCGTCGTCTAGTGCGCCTATGTTGATAGTTTTGTAGGTAATCTCTCCTGTAACAGGATCAACAGTTTTACCACCTTGTTGTGGAAATCCACGTCTATTTGTTGTTCCTGTAACCTCAACACCAAACTCGCTATAACTACTATCTTCTAATGTATCAGTAGGACTGGTTGAAATATAATTATCAAAGTCTTGGTGTCCGTAATTTGTTTGTTTTTGATTACTGTTACCAGCAGCACAAACAAATAGCACTCCACTATCGATAAGTTCATCAAGAGCTGTTGTAAGTGAATTGTCTTTCATTTCGCTTTTCCAACGCCCACTGTCGCCTGTAATACCCATGTGCGAAATAAATGCAGGCTCGCTTGTATATGATACAGCAGCACCACCTCTAAAATGATAGTAGTTAGTGCCGCCTGCTTTGGTTGCTCTGTATCCCCAACTGTTTGAACTTACTGTTGGATCTTGTGTTCCGTACTTGGAATTTACAGGTTTTGTGTTGTGGAAAATCTTTTGAATATCAAAACCGTATTCAATATCTGCACCATAGGTACCATACAAGTTTAAAGCCCATTTGTTTGCATTGTATGCCCAACCTTGTGTTCTACCGTATGTAAGCGCCATACAGGGCGTACAGTGCTGCCCTACGCTACTCTGTGCAGTATTACTACCGTTACAGTTACTACGTGTGTATGAACTTGTAATAAACGGAATAACACCTGCACTAGGATATTTTGCATTGAATACACTGCTGCGATTGTTAGTGCCTGTCCACCATGCTCTTGCTACACTTTCAACAGGAACAGTTGTACCGTCCCAACGTGTTTCAAGTCTACTGCCTGGATCAGCATCAAAGAAATCTGGATCTAAATAATAAGGTGCATCTAAAACAAGGTCTAACACATCACAAGTACCGTTACCTGGTAATACATTTCCACCTGTATAACCATCAGGATCCGGACTATCTATGCAGTTATTTTGGAATTCAGGATGACCAATCCATCCTGCACCATCGTCGGCTACAATTACATCAACATCTGCTCCGTCACCGTATTGCGTTAAAGTTGACTCAAACACGTAATTATCTGCTTGTCCTTGATCTACCCAAGGATCAAGTTTTTGAGCATGACGTGTTAAACTCCACGGAGCTCTGTTTACATCTGTTGCATCTGGTGTGCCTGGAAGTGTATTTGAAGTTTCGTGTTCTCTATATACTTTTACTGTGCCTTGTAATCTAGTAAGTGTAGGAACACTAGTTGATTGTAGTTCCTCGGGAGGCGGTCTATAATCGTCTGGATATAATGTATAGTCAATGTTTAACCAAGCAATACGAGCATCATTTTTTAAAGCAGTTGCTTCTTCGTCGGTGAGCATAAAAGTGCCACGAGTAGGTGAATGTGTTTTTTCATCATAACAAGTACACGACCTGTTTGGAATGTTTTCAACTCCACTTGTAGTCTGGCAAAGTAATTCGTGTATCTCATGGAATTGTTCGGCAGTATGAGTACCTAATTGGTAATACTTCTCAGACATTGTTTCTCCTTAGTAACCGCTAATTGTAACTGCTAGTGGATTTGATGTAAATGTTGTTTGTCCTGTAACAATCATACTTGCACCGCTAATTGCTGCATCTGGTGATCTCAGTGTAAATGTTAGGAAGAAATTGCCAGCATCTTCTACAGAAGCCACTGTCAAACTAGTAAATAAGCCTGCGTTTCCACTTGTACCAATTTCTGTTACTGTGAAAGCACTGCCATCTCCTGCACTATCGTGGAACAAGAATTTTTTAACAAGGAATTGATCAGCACCTGTTGCTGTGTCAACATCATTTATAGTAAGTAAAATTTCACCACCTGATGTGTAACGTGCATAATCGTATCTTGCAATCTCTTTAACACGATCTGTGCCATCCAGCGTGTCGTCATTAGCAATAGAACTCAGTATAACTAAATTCACTGCACCGGGCACAAAGACAGTAGCATCGTTACTTGCTGCTTTACCTAATTGCACATCGCCTATTACTTGAATTGGATTTGCTGATTGTACTACTGTGTCAGTTATTACTAAATTTGCTGCATCAACTTCAAAATTTCCTGCACCAGAATTTGCTGTAATAATAATATCACTAGCACTTGAAATTTCTGGAGTGCCTGCTGCATCACTTACAATGTTGCCTGCTGTTAATGTTCCGCTTACATTTGCGTCACCAACAACATCTAATTCAGCTGTTGGTGTTGTTGTACCAATGCCAAATTGTTGATCAACAAATGAAAAGAAGTTAGTTGTAGTTACAAAATCACCTGTAGATGATTGTGCAAAATAAAGTGCGTTTTCTCTACCTGAAATATATACTGTTCTCAGCAGTCCATTTGCATCTTCTCTTCCAAAAGATACAGTACCATAGGTAATGCTTGTATCACCAGTTAGATCTGATGTACTTTGGTATGTTGCTAATAGTTCGCTACGGGCATTGTTACCCTGTATATCTAATTTTACTCCTGTATTGGGTGTACCATCGTTTCTAAATCTAAAAGTATCTAATGATCTTGATACTATTCTGTCTACAAATATTGTTCCATCTGTGCCATCAAACAAAATAGTGCTGTCATCAGCAAACACACTACCGGTTAAGTCGCCCGATACATTACCTGTTAAATTTCCTGTAAATGGTCCTGAAGCAGTAATTCCAGTTAACCCACTACCGTCACCTACAAAACTGTTTGCTGTAATTACACCTGTACCAACACCACCTGCTGTAATATCTCCTGTGATATTAATATCGCCATCGCCGTCGATTTGATAGTTTGTTATATCTAAATCGCCACCTAGTGCTACCGCAGTATCTAAACTAATTAACGCATCGCCTAGTGTCATTACAACAGTACCTTCTGATGTATTGTCAGTGATACCGTTTATTTCAACGCCACCGCCACCGCTGCCTGTAACAAGTGTGCCGCCTGGGGTTACACCGTCACCTACATAAAGTAGTTTTGTGTCAGTTGTATAAACAAGTTCGCCTTCTGCAAACGTATTACTTGTGCGTGTAGTGCTTAATCCGCGTCTTAGCTTTAAAGCCATTATAGTCTCCTAGGTAATGTAGTGTTTTATATATTTATCATATTACTAAGTATTTAAACAAAACACCAAGTGTACTCTAGGGTCTTTACTTGCATTTAAAGCAGTGTGTGGAACTGTTGTGTTTACTAGGTATGTTGATCCAAATGGCATTCTGTAAACTTCGTCGTCGATTATCATCATACAATTTTCATTTGTATATATTGGTATATGTATTCTTTGCGAAGGATCTTTATGATAAGTTAAACATGTTTTATGATCCATTAACATAAATCTACCACGTATAATATTGTAGTCTTTTTTAATTTTTTCTATCAATTCTTCAAAAAGTGTATTTTTAAATATATCACAAACAGTGTCAAACTGATCTTCGTTAAAAATTTCTTTACGCAAAGGTACATCACCAGAACCTGTATATGCAGGCCAGTCATAATACAAACTACCGCAACTTTCACTTAGTTGATCTTCTAGTAGAGAATCAGCTCGGCATTGTATTGCTAGTTGTTTTAACCATTTGTTATTGTAAATTAAGTTGTCAACATCTAAATCGTAATATGTTTTTAAAAGTAAATCATAATCTATATCTATATTTAAATTTGTGATCATACTCTATTTATTAAGTTTTAAAAATCTATGTGTGCGTTTTGCAACATCAGTCTGAAGAGATTTTAAATCTAATTTAAAATCAACAGTGTCAATACTATCTTCGTATTCTTTGAAGAAATCGTCTAACACTGTTTCTACATCTAAATTGTTATCTCGAGGCTTTTTGACCTCTATTTCCCACTCTTTACCATCGCGGAAAGTTACGACTACCGAGCTCATGTACTCTAATGGAATATAATCCATATCTATTGATTGTAAAATTGCGTCCCAGTAGTCGTCGTCTTTAGGCTTCACTAGTTTCTGTCTTTTTTGTTGTTTTTTTCTTTGTTGGAACTAGAGCTTCTGCTTGTTCTCTTAATGCTTTTGCTTCTTTAAACAATGCATCTGCTTGAGAACGATACTGTGCTGCAAGTGCTGTATCATCTAGTACCCCATCTGTTGCAGGTGTTTCTGTTGTATATGTTGCAACCGGATCAACTGCTGATTCAGTTTCGTTAACACTTGGCTGCACTGTTTCGCCATCTGGACCTTTGATTGCTAAATCTGCAACTGTTACACCTTGCTGCTCTGCAATAGTCTTGTTAAGTTCTGCAAGATTGATAACGCTATTTGCATTTGGAGTCATTTCCACTTGTGCCGTTTCAACTTTATTTAATTTGCCTGTACGACTAAATCCTGCAAGCATATTACGTCCATCTGGTAAATATGCTCTTGCCATTGATTCTGCAAATTCATATGCTTCTTGTCCAGCAGCTGATTCTACAGTTTTAATAAGTGCATCGTGCTCGTCTGCTGAAAGATTTTCTGTTTGTACAACTAGGCAGTAGTTAGGATCACCAGGAATAACTCTGTACGCTACCACTACCTTTCTTTTATTTGAGGCAATTCTGCCTACGTGTTTAAGAGCCATTTGCTGCCTCCGTTTCTGGCACTGGAGCAGGAGCCGGTTGTGCTGCTGCTGCACCTTCTTGTGCTGCTTTTGCTTGTGCTTCAACTTCTTTTAAGAAAGCATCAAGTTTGTTATATAAAGCACCGACACTAGCAATTTCATTTGCTTTAAACGTACCACGTTCTGTAGCAAGTTCAATAACTGCTCTTGCCAATGCCAAATCTTGAATGTTTAGTTCATTTTGATTTGTTTGTGTGTTTTCGGTCATATTTTGAACTCCTTGTATATTACTTATAACCTAGGTTTTAATTGTATTTCAAATGTGGACAAGCAAGCATAAAGAAACTTAGTTCTTTTTCTTGTTCAAATCCAACTCTGTTGTATTGATTGAGATTTTTCATTTCGTCAAAGCCAATGCTGTTGCCAAAAAAATATCTTCCACTCAAATTGTCTTCAATCCAATCGCAGATGGCTCTATCAATATTGTACTTCCGTTGTATATCAACAGTGGCAAAGTGAGGAGGGCAAAAAGTTACCCTCCTAAAACCTAAAACATCTAATGGATTTGGATCTTTTAGTTTCACGCAGCCTCCTCGTAGTGCGCAGTAATACCAAATGGTGCTTCTAAATTTTTGTTATGATTACTGTGAATAATAAAGATGGTTTCACACCAATCTGGATCACCCCAACTGTCCCAAGCATATCCGTCTGTGAACATAATAAACTTTTTAGGTTGGATATCGTTGTCTTTCATATACTGCCAATTAACCATAAAGTCAGTACCGCCACCGCCTAGGATTTCATAATCTGTTAATGCATCGCCGTCATCTGCACTAAAGTCTTGTTCATTGTATACAGCAGTGTCAAAGCACCACAATTTAATTTTGTAGTCTTTGTATTCATCCATAATGCCTTGAATTTCACCTAAAAAGTCTTTTGCTTGTGCATCTCCAATTGAACCACTCATATCAAGTGTAATACAAATATCGATTGTATCTTGGAAGTTCATACCTGGCAAGATTGCACCAGTATGCCAGCCTTTGCGTGATGGACGAGCAAATGTGTAGTCGCTTTTGATTGTGCTTTGAATTTGTTGACGTAGCAATTCTCGCCAGTTGATTTTAGGCTCTGTTAGTTGTTTAATAATACGTTGTACACCTGCTGGTGTATTGCCTGCACCTGCTGTTTGAGATGCTTGGATCATTGCCTCTTTAATCTCGTCTTTGATTTGATCCATTTCGGCTTTGCTGTATTTGGGACGACCTTTACCGTCTTTGTTATCTTCTTCTGTACCGTCGCCTTCTAAGTCCAAGTGCTCGTCTAGCATTTCGCCTAGTTGCTCTAAAAACTCTTGTCCGTTCTTTTCTGCTTCTTTGAACAGTTCGTCATATACTTCTTCACTGGTCCAGCCTTCGTATTTAAAGTCTTGGAAACAATCTACAATGCTAGGCTTCTCACCAATACGGTCACGTACCAGCAAGTTGTTTACAATATAGTCAGCAGCAATGTTATACAGCATTGGATTACGTTCATCTCTACGACCCAAGTGATCAAACACACAGTGTAAGATTTCGTGTGCAATAACAAACTCAATTTCTTTGTTATTCATTGCATTAAAGAATTGTGTGTTAAAGTACAAGTTACGTCCGTCTACTGCGGCAGTAGGACACCACTCGTCTGCTGCTTGAATCTTCAAACGTGTGGCCATATTACCAAAAAACGGATGACGTAGTAGCAAACCTACCCGTGCAATAATGATGCGATCCAGCACATCTTTACGCATTTCGTCTAGTTCTGCTTCTGTAATATCAGGATTTGGTTCCCAGTTTTTAAGTTTACTTGCTGTATCTTTAGTGGACATATTGTACCTCTTTATCAGTGCCTAGTATTAATATAACATATTTAAGTTTTATGTCAACCTCTGAATAGAATAATGGGCAGCCTAAACTGCCCATTATCTATCGACTTACACCGCTTGTGCTGCTTTGATGTACTTACCATAACGGTTGTGGAACTCGTCAAAGCATTCCACTTCGTCTGGATCAATTGGCAGCGCATACTGTGTTAGCGCAAGTTTAATGCCCATAACAACC
>Ga0255784_10000608_pt1 | contig 29031 bp, 25 predicted proteins | sample 101ome_14_FD_179982 | JGI IMG/M metagenome (GOLD analysis project Ga0255784, IMG submission 179982) | Coastal salt marsh microbial communities from the Groves Creek Marsh, Skidaway Island, Georgia - 101403AT metaG (version 2) | ecosystem: Environmental > Aquatic > Marine > Intertidal zone >...
TTAAGTAGTTATAATAAAGATATTGAGAATAGTAATAAATTCTTTCATATTAAGACAATAGAGTTTGAAAATAATTATTTTGTTTCAGATGAATTACTTAATCAATATTTTAATTTTCTAAATAATAAAAATATTTTTATATTAGATCAAAATGAACTGAATGAGACTTACAAAAAACTTCCATTAATTCAAAATATAATAGTAAAAAAAATTTACCCAAATAAGATTAAAATTATAATTACAGAAAAAAAACCTGTAGCTGTTATGCAGTCAACAGTGCTCTTAGAAGATTGGTCTGAAATTAATTCGAATCTAATTACACATATTGAAGGTGAAGAATTGCCATTGATAAACATATTTAATCCTGAATTTATTGAAGTGTATAAAAGTTTTATAAAATATAATTTACAAAATAAAAAAGTTTCTGAATTTTATGCAAACAAAATAGGACGATGGGATATTATATTTTCTGACAAAAAGGAATTAAAATTACCAGAAAAAAATTTTTCTAGTGCATTAAAAAATTTTTTTGAAATTGAGCAGAAACAAGAATTTAAAGAATTTAAAATATTTGATTATAGAATTGAGGATAAGTTAATTTTAGAATAATATCATGAAATCATATGATCTTTTTGTTGAGTTTACCCAGTTTGATATTAAGTTTTTTGCCATTAGGTATGATGAAACAGGATTCAAAGACGAAGTTGAAAAAGATTTAATTAGTTTTGATAATTTCCACCTTAAAAACTTAGAAGACAAAAACTTGCATGCTATAATTATAAAAAAAATCTCAGATATTGAAAACAAAATAGATTTTAATTTTAAATATTGTTATCTTTTAGTATCTAGCCGAGATAGTAGAATAATAAAAGTTTCAAGTTTTAAGCAAAATCTGAATAATAAAATTACCAAAAATGATATTCAATTTAATTTAAACGCTTTAAAATCAACCCTAGATCATCAAGAACATTCAAAAAAATTAATTCATATTTTTAATTCAAAATTCATTATTGATAATGAAATAGTTTATAATTTACCCCTAAATAAATTTTGTAATTATTTTAAACAAGAAAATATATTTATTTATTTACCTAAATCATTAATTATCAAATATTATGATATTATAAACAAATGTAATTTGAGCGTTAAAAGAATTATTATTTCAGACTATGCACTTGCTAGTAATTTGATAAATCAATACTCCCTAAATAAAAAAATTCTAATCAACATCAGTATAAAAAAAAATAATTCAACGTTTTCTAACATGTCGTATAATTCTTTAACTGATGTTGGGCATTTTAATTTTGGTAGTCAAATAATATATAAAGATATTGCTAAGTTATGTTCTTTGAAAGATGATGAAATTAAACTAATTTTAAAAAGGATTAAAATTGATAAAAACTATACTTTGAAATTGAAAAATAATTATTCTAATAAAATTAATAGTGAATTTTTATTGGAAATAGCAATAGCAAGAATAGAAGAAATTTTTAAAATTATTTTATCTAGTCTAAAATTTAGTTCAATTAATAGAAACGATTTAATATTTCGTATTATATTTGAGGATAAAACAATCAAAGAGTTTTTAGAGAACGCAATTTATAAAATAATGCCAAACAATTATGAGACAACTATAATAAACGAGGTGGAGGATGACCAATTTAGGTCTTGTAAGGGAGGTGCTAACATTGTTCAAAATGGTTGGGAAAGTGAAGCTGTGCCAGTAATGTCTGAAAATAAATCATTTTTAATAAAATTATTACGAAAATTGTTTGAGTTTTAAATTTGTTATTATTTGAAATATTAGTTGTTTTCTATTTTGACGACCAATTACCTATAAATACGCTATGAATTTAATTCATCAAAAAACTTTGAGGAAAAGCGTATCTTTTGAGGGGATAGGCCTACATAGTGGTAAGAAATCGAAGGTTAATATTCGTCCTGCTTTGCCTAATCACGGTGTTGTCTTCAAAAGGGTAGATTTATCAAAAGATAATTTAATTACTGCACACTATACAAATGTCCACGAAACTTTTTTGTGCACAAAATTAAAAAATTCTTCTAATGTAAAAGTATCTACTGTGGAGCACTTACTTGCCGCTCTATATATAAGCGGGGTAGACAACGCATTAATTGAAATTGACAATGAAGAAGTACCTATCATGGATGGATCAGCAAAAGACTTTATAGAACTTATTAATGGTGCTGGTTTAGAAATACAAAATGAAAAAATAAAATATTTATTCATAACAAAAAAATTTGAATTTAGGGATCAGAATAAACAAATATTAATTAATCCTTCTGATAATTTATTTGAAGTTAATTTCAAACTGAATTATGAAAATAAAATTATAGGCTGCCAAGAAAACACAGTGAATCTTTTTAACAACAATAAACTAGAAGATATTTATTCTTCAAGAACATTTTGTTTGTTAGCAGATGTAGAAAAAATTAAAGCCATGGGTCTGGCTCAAGGTGGATCTTTAGATAATGCAATTGTTGTTGATGATGAAAAAGTAATGAATAAATCTGGATTAAGAAATCAACTTGAATTTGTTAATCATAAAATTTTGGATTTATGTGGAGATTTTTATTTATCCGGGTATAGAATTCTTGGTAATGTGAGATGCACTCATGGGGGACATCAATTAAGTTGTGAATTTATAAAGCAGCTTATGAATCAAAAATCTTCTTATAAAATTGATATATTAGAGAAAAAAACAGATAAAAAAATTATTTTCACAAATTCAGAGCGTTTCTTAGCAACAGCCTAATATTTAGTATAATTTACCAATGTATTTATTTTTGTTAAATATATTGAATGTTTCAAAAAAAACTAATCATATTTCTTTCAATTTTATTTATAAATATTTCTTGTTCTAAAGAAGAGGCAGTTAATACTTTACCAGAAAGTCAAGACCAAGCATTCAACCTTTACAATGAAGCTTTAGCGGAAATGGAACGAGGTTATATTTTTATTGCTGCAAAAAAATTTGGTGATGCTGAATTAATAATGCCAACACTAGAAGACTCTGCAAAAGCATCGATCATGTCTAGTTTTTGTTACTATCAAGTAAGAGCGTATGACGAAGCGATAAATAATTTAGAAACTTTTTTAAAAAAATATCCTGCTAGCAAATATATTGAATATGCAAATTATTTGATTATCACTTCTTATTATGAACAAATTCTTGATGAAAAGAAAGATAGACAGCCCTTAATATTAACAAAAGTAAAAATCAGAGAATTTTTAGAAAAATTTAATGACAGCGATTATGCTTTGGATGTAAAATTTAAGTTAGATCTTATTAATAATCAACTTGCGGCAAAAGAAATGTATGTTGCAAAATATTATATTCAAACCAAAAAGTGGATACCTGCAATAAATCGTCTTAAAAATATTATTGAAAACTACCAAACTACAATCTTCGTTGAAGAAGCATTATTTCGATTGGTTGAGATTAATTACTCAATTGGATTAATAGATGAATCAAAAAAATATGCTTCAATTTTAGGTTATAATTATAATTCAAGTGAGTGGTTTAAGTTTTCATATAAAATTCTTAATAAAGATTACAAAGAGGAGTTAGTAAAAATTGAAAACAAATCAGAAAACAAAGGTATAATAAAATCTGCAATCGATAAGATTTTGAACAGAGAGTAAAAGTTAAAGTGAAAAAAAATCAGGATCAATTAAAAAAAGAATTTATTAAAAATCTCAAATTATTAGAAAAATATAACAAGTTTTATTTTGAAAAAGATGCTCCATTAGTAGATGATAAAGTATACGATGAATTAAAAATAAAATTAATTGAAATTGAAAATAAAAATCCTAGCCTTACAAAATTTGGTTCTGTTAAAACTCTAGTTGGATATAAACCTTCTAGCAAATTTTCAAAAGTTAATCATATTCAACCTATGCTATCACTATCTAATGCATTTAACTTAGAGGACATGAACGATTTTATTAAAAAAATTGGCAACTTCCTTAATACCGATAATCATGAAATTGTCCTCTTTTCAGAACCAAAAATTGATGGAATTTCAGCTTCTTTAATATATGAAAATGGTAATTTGATAAGTGCACTATCAAGAGGGGATGGTTTTACCGGAGAAGATATCACTGAAAATATCAAAACAATCAAAGAGATCCCACATAAAATAACTCAAAAAGAATGGCCAAAAAAAATTGAGTTGAGAGGTGAAATTTATATCTCTAAAAATGATTTTTTAAAACTTAAAGATAAGTTTGCCAATCCAAGAAATGCTGCAGCAGGAAGCCTTAGACAAAAAGATTCAAAAAATACCGCCAAGATTCCCCTAAAATTTTTTGCTCATAGTTTTGGACATGTTACAGGTGGCAATTTTTCTACTCAAAAAGAATTCTTAGATTTAGCAAAAATTTCTGGATTTCAGGTAAATCCATTAAGCAAAGAGACTAAAAATATAAAGGAGATTCAAGATAATCATAAAGCCATAGAAAATTTAAGATCGAAGTTAAATTACGATATTGACGGACTGGTTTTTAAGGTTAATGAAATTAATTTACAAAAACGTCTTGGTAACACATCAAATTCACCCAGGTGGGCTATTGCTTACAAATTTTCTTCAATTAAAGCTAGTACTAAAATAAAAGATATTGTCATTCAAGTTGGTAGAACGGGAGCTTTAACACCTGTGGCAAAAGTAGAACCTGTTACGGTTGGTGGCGTTGTAGTTTCAAATGCAACTTTGCATAATGAGGAAGAGATTGTTAGAAAAGATATTAGAGTAGGTGATACTGTTACCATTCAAAGAGCTGGAGATGTTATTCCCCAAGTAGTTTCAGTTGATAAAACAAAACGTGATAAAAATAGTAAAAGTTATCTCTTTCCTAAAACTTGTCCATGTGGATATGAGACTGTTAAAGAGATTAATCCTAATACTAAAAAAGAAGATGCTGTGCGAAGATGTCCCGACAAGGGCTATGACTGTAAATATATGGCAAAGGAAAAACTTAAACACTTTGTCTCAAAAGATGCGTTAAATATTGAAGGATTAGGCAAAAAAGTCATAGATAGTTTTTGGGAATTAAAATTAATAAGCAAACCAGAAGACATATTTAGTCTAGATTATAAAAAAATTTCCAATTTAGATGGATGGGGTCAATTATCCTCACAAAATCTGAAAAAGGCAGTCGATAAATCCAAAACAATTGATTTATATAGATTCATTTATGCATTAGGTATTAGGCATATAGGAATTGAAAATGCCAAAATATTATCGAATTATTTTATTAATATTAAAAAATTTCAAAATTTGATTATTAATAAAAAGAGAAAAGATATTCTAGCTTCACTTAGTGACCTAGATGGCATTGGTAGTAGTCAAATCAACTCGCTAGAAAATTTTTTTTTAAACAAAACAAATATTATTATCACTCAAAAATTAATTGATCTCATGAATATACAAGATAATAAAACTAAGAACCAATCCGGAGTATTTTCAGGTATGACCATAATGTTTACGGGAGGGCTTGAAAAGATGAGCAGATCAGAGGCAAAAAATAAAGTTGAAGAAAATGGTGGAAAAATTCTTGGATCTGTCTCTAAAAAACTTAGTATGTTAATTGTTGGTTTATCAAAACCAACTAAATCAAAAGTAGAGAAAGCTAAAGAACTTGGTGTAAAAATAGTTGAAGAAAAGGATTGGTATAAATTATTTTAAAATTGCGCAGGCATCTTTTAATTCTACAAGTTCAGAAGTATTCATATAATTTTTTAATTTATGATAGACTTTTTTATGGTAATCATTGATCCATCCTTTTTCTTGAGCAGTCAATAAACTTTTTTCAATTAGACTTTTTTCAATGGGAACCAATGTCAGGTTTTCGAATTTATTTTTATTTATATAAATAAGATTTTCAATACGAATACCAAATTTATTTTTTAAGTAATATCCAGGCTCATTAGATAAAATCATTCCATTTTTCAATTTAACTTTATTATTTTTTGATAAAGCTTGTGGTCCTTCATGCACACTTAAAAAATAACCTACACCGTGTCCCGTACCATGAGGATAATCAAGTTTAATTTTATTTAAATATTTTCTAGCAACTTTATCAATTTGATGACCGTAAGTATTTTTATTTAATGCATAAGATGCGACACTAATATGTCCCTTGAGTACTCTCGTATAAATATTTTTAATTCTATTTGATAGCTTGCCAAAAGATAAAGTTCTAGTGACATCAGTTGTACCGAATTTATACTGCCCCCCTGAGTCTATTAGAAAAAGCTCTTTTTTAGATAATTTTCTATTTGTTTTATTATTAGCTCTATAATGAATTATTGCACCATTAGGTCCTGAGCCTGCTATGGTTGGAAAACTTAAAAATTGAAATAATTTGTTTTTTTTTCTGAATTCTAAAAGTTTCTTCTCTGCCGATAATTCATCAATACTCTTTTTTTTCATCATTTTTCTTAGCCAGAAAATAAATTTACTTAACGCAACACCATCATAAAGGTGTGATTGTCTGGTATTTTTAATTTCAGTATTGTTTTTAATAGATTTTAAATGATAGATCGGATCAGCTTTTTGAACCACTTTAAAAAAATTTGAGATTTTATCCTGAGTCAACTCAGGGCAAGATATTGGATCGACTATTATTTTTTTTAAATTAATAGAATTTTGAATTAATAACTCATCAAATTTGTCGAAGTTACAAATTTCAATATCGTGTTTTAATTTTTTTCTAATTTGACTTGAGATTTTATTAAGTTCACAAAATAAAACAGATTTTCCAGTTTTTTTTATAAGCAATCTTCCAAAGGGAATGGGATTGTATTGTGTTTCAGACCCCCTTAAATTTAAAATCCAAGCAATATTTTCACACGAAGTAACAAGTAACGAGTCACAACTTAATTTCCTTAAATAAGATTTAACAACTGAAATTTTTCTACGATGATCTTGTCCAGAATATTTTTTTGATAATAAAAAATATTTTTTTTTAGCTTCTGATTTTCTTCTTACCCAAATTTTATCCACTAAATTATTCAATATGGGAACAGAATTCTTGTAATGATATCCCAGAAATCTTTTTAAAAAGATTTTAGTATGGAGTTTAGGATCATAGCCGATTTTAAGTTTTTTTGTTTTTATTGTAGAAAATGGCATTTCTTTTGGAAATGTGCAAATTTTGAAATTATTTCCCGCTTCCTTTATTGCTTGAGCGGTATATCTTCCATCAACAAAGAGATAATTTTTTTTTAATGTAATAATTGCAAAACCTGCAGAACCAGAAAAATTTGTTATATGTTTTAGTCTGTCATCAGTCTCACTAATATACTCCGAGGTAAATTCATTATTCTTTGGAATTAAGTAACCATCAATTTTATGGATGGCTAAAAGTTTTTTAATTTGATTGAGTTTACTCATTTTAAGAGTTTTCTTCTTAATCTTTGCCAACCAGGACTTCTATATTCATCCTCATAACCAATGAGGTCCTGGTTAAATTCAAAATCTTTATTTTGATCATTTTCTAAACTGTAATCATTTTTTTCAATAGCAGTTTCAGGTAACTCATTGATAAATCTTGATGGCAAAGTTTCCATCCAATCACCGTGATACAACCTTTTCATAGCAAAAGAAATATAAGACTCTTTTTTTGCTCTGGTTATTGCTACATAAGCTAATCTTCTTTCTTCCTCTAATCCAAAATCTCCTTTTTCCTCTATTGATTTTTGATGAGGAAATATTCCTTCTTCCCAACCAGGTAGAAAAACCGCATCAAATTCCAGCCCTTTAGCAGCATGCATGGTCATAATATTAATTTTTTCTCCATCCCATTCTTGATCGATAGAAGTCGCCAAGGCCACATGTTCTAAAAAATTATTTAAATTTTCATAATCTCTCATTGCTCTTAACAGTTCTTTTAAATTTTCAAGTCTATTTTCATTTTCAATATCCTTTTTATTTTTTAATTGTGCTGAGTATCCAGACTCATCCAATACCAATTTTAGAAGATCGTAATGTTTAAGGTTTTTAAGATCTGACCTCCATTTATCAATTTGATTTAATAAGAAAGAAAAAGCAGATTTGATTTTGGGTTTAAACTTATTTAACTCTAAATTTTTTCTAATAGCGTCTTCTAAACAAAGTTTGTGTGTAGAGGCAAATTTATAAACTTGATTTAAGGTAGCTTCGCCAACACCTCTTTTAGGATTTGCAATTACCCTTTCTAGTGCTAAATCATCATATTTTTGGTTTATTATCCTAAGATAAGCTACTGCATCTTTGATCTCAGCTCTTTCATAAAATTTAAGTCCACCAATAATTCTATAATTCAAACCTATTTTTAAAAATCTCTCTTCAAATTCCCTTGTTTGATAAATTGCTCTAACCAAAATAGCAGTATTGTTGAGAGAAAATTTATTTTTAATTTCTTTCTCAATAATATCTCCTACGTTTTCCGCTTCATTTCTTCCAGATTGATAGCAATTAACTTTTACAGGTGCACCTTGCTCACCTTCAGTCCAAAGTTTTTTTCCTTTTCGTTCTTTATTGTAAGAAATTAATTCTGAAGCGGCATTGAGTATATTTTTAGTTGAACGATAATTCTGTTCTAATTTAAAGATTTTACATTTTTCAAACGTTTTATCAAAAGATAAAAAATGTTTAACTTCAGCACCCCGCCAACTATATATAGATTGATCATCGTCACCCACGCAGCAAATATTTTGTTTTTCGTTTACTAATAGATTTAACCATTTATTTTGAATAAAGTTTGTATCTTGAAATTCATCTACCAAAATGTATTTAAAATTTTTGTTATAAATTTCTTTAATATCTTTATTTAATTCAAATAATTTTACACAATACAAAATTAAGTCACCAAAATCACATGCATTAAGATCCTTAATCTTTGTTTGATAAATTTTGTATACTTTAAGAATTGCCTCATCAAACATCTGCCCTCTTTTGGGCTTCACATCTTCAGGCATTAGTCCTAGATTTTTCCATCTATCTATATAGGCAATGATAAAATTTGGGGATATTTTTTTAGCATCAATATTTTCAGCTTCACAAATTTTCTTGATAATCTTTTTTTGATCATCTGTATCGAGTATTGTAAAATTGCTTTTAAGACCTATTGCTTCGGCGTGTCGTCTTAAAAATTTTACACTTATTGAATGAAAGGTTCCTAACCAAGGCACCGAGTTAGTTTTTGCTTTTAAAATTTTTGATACTCGATTTTGCATTTCTTTAGCAGCTTTATTAGTAAAAGTTACGCAAAGAATTTCATTAGGAAATGCTCTTTTTTGAGAAATTATGTAAGCTAATCTTGTGGTTAATACTTTTGTTTTTCCAGATCCGGCGCCCGCAACAATTAAGCAAGGTCCCTCAGTTTCTTTAACTGCTTCTTTCTGGACGGTGTTTAAACTCTGTAAGTTATCTTCTAAATGCATTAGATATATTTATACAATACAAAATAAGAAAACAATTTTTGTAGATTAAATATTTTAATTAATTAACAGCTATTACTTAGGTTTTGTCATCTTTAAAGGATTCATAATTTTATCGTAATCCTTTTCTGTAAGAATACCTTCTTTTAAAACTTCCTCTTTAAGTGTAGTACCATTTTTGTGAGCTGTTTTTGCAATTTTAGCAGCTTTATCATATCCAATTTTCGGTGCCAAAGCAGTCACCAACATTAAAGTACCGTCTAACAACTGCTGAATTCTTTTTTTATTTGCTTTAATTCCTTTCACACAATAAAGTGCAAACGTTTTTGACGAGTCAGCCATTATTTCAATTGACTGTAAGATATTGTGGGCAATTAAAGGTTTGAATACATTTAATTCAAAATGCCCATGTGACCCAGCCATGGTGATACCATTATGATTACCAATCACTTTAACACAGACCATCGTGACCGCCTCACTTTGAGTTGGATTAACTTTACCAGGCATAATCGATGAACCAGGTTCATTGGCGGGTAAAATTAATTCCCCGTAACCAGCCCTTGGACCTGATCCTAAAAATCTAATATCGTTTGCAATTTTCATTAAACAAACTGCGGTGGTGTTTAGTGTGCCTGAAAAATTTACAATTGCATCATGAGCCGCTAAAGCAGCAAATTTGTTTGGAGCAGCTTTAAAAGGTAATTTAGTTATTCTGCCAATTTCTTTTACAATTTTTTTATCAAAATTTTTTCTTGTATTTAAGCCCGTACCAACGGCTGTCCCACCCTGAGCTAAAAAATAGATTTCATCTAATGCTTTCTCTATTCTTTTGATGCATTGGTTTAGTTGTGCATAGTAACCAGAAAATTCTTGTCCTAAAGTTAAAGGCGTTGCATCTTGCAAATGCGTTCTACCTACTTTTACAATTTTGGAAAATTGTTTAACTTTTTTCTTTAACTCATTATCTAAAATCTTAAGCGATGGTAGTAATTTTTGTTTAGCTTTTAAAGCAATAGCAATATGCATGGCAGTAGGAAAAACGTCATTTGTGGATTGAGATTTATTAACATGATCATTAGGGTGGACAGGTTTTTTTGATCCTACTTTACCACCCATCATTTCAATTGCCCTGTTAGCAATAACTTCATTAACATTCATATTTGTTTGAGTTCCCGATCCAGTCTGCCAAACTTTAAGAGGAAAATGATTATCTAATTTTCCAGCAATAACTTCTTCAGCAGCTTTGATTATATATTTACTTATTTTTGGATCTAAATCTTTGAAAGCAGCATTAACTTTAGCTGCAGCTTTTTTAATAATAGCGATCGAATGAATTAAGACTGGTCTATTTTTGAAATCACCAATATTAAAATATTTGTTAGACCTTTCAGTTGAGGCGCCCCAATACTTATCACCAGGCACTTTAATTTTTCCAATGCTATCAGATTCTATTCTGTATTTCATTTATGAATCTCGTTAATATTACTATAAATAATAACTAAGATAAATGTTCAAAAAATGACAAACTTTGAAAAAGTTAAAAAATTCATGGAAACTTTTGGTCAAGAGGTAAAGCAGAAGTCAGAATTCCCAAAGGAAGATATCGTGAAATTAAGAATTTCTCTAATAGAGGAAGAATTAAATGAATTAAAAGATGCTATTAAAAATAATGATATTAAAGAAGTAGCTGATGCCTTAACCGATATTCTTTATGTAACCTATGGTGCAGGAATAGCATTCGGAATAGATCTTGATAAATGTTTTAATGAAGTACAAAATTCCAACATGAGTAAACTTGGTGGCGATGGCAAACCCATATATAATGAGTTTGGAAAAGTTATGAAGGGACCGAACTATTTTAAACCTGATTTATCTAAATTTGTAAAATAATGGAATACTTATTGCTCGGTATAGTATTTATATTTTTATTGAGATTTATTCTTGCTCCTAGTCATAAAAGTGAGTTAGCGCGTTTTAAGGATAAAAGTAATTGGACATCTTTAGGTGGATGTTAATATTATTTTTTTAAACTCTTATTGGTTGTGCCGTCGATAATTTTTAGAACCGACCAGTAACCTCGACCATACTTTTTAGAGATATCTTCTATCGCTTGTTTTTTTGATAAGCCTCTTGCTTTAATTTTTTTAAACTCTGCACTAATTTTCTTTTTTTCATTGGCAGTTAAAGATTTTCCGCTATTTACAAGAAGATTTTTTGGCGGCTTACGTATTTGACTTTGTAAATATCCTGTTTTTAATTTTTCGAATTCTTTAATTTGATAATTAAATGAATTTTTACTGATTTCAAAACCTGTAGCATAACGGTTTAAACCTTTAGCTACTTTAGCCGTTGAAAAACTGCCTAAAAAAAAGTCACAAACAAGGTCACCTTCATTACTCGAATATTGGATCATTTTTTCTAATAATTTTTGCGGTAATTCATTTTTATTTTTAATTTTACCTGGTTTAAACTCTCTATTAATTATCCAAACATCCTCTCTATCTAAATAATTTCTAGATCCACCATTATCTGCTTTTTCACTATCAGAATAACGACTAAACGTATTAAAAGTATGCTTCTCTCCTTTTTTTTTATAATAGAGAATATGGTAGTGGGAGGAAATATATTTTGTTTTGGTATAAACACCAAAATTGTATTTCCAAATGATATGATTAATTTCCTCCAGAGATGTTTTTTTTAAAGCATTTAAAATATCATTTAAATTAGTGTAACCTGAAACAATATAAATGGAACCACCCGGTTTAAGTATTCTTTCTGCTTCAAGAATCCATTTTTCTGAAAATGAAGCATATTCTTTCTTTGGTATTTCCACATAACCATCAATGACAAAATTTTCATTACGATTATAGTGTTTGTCTAATTTATCACCTTCTATTCCATACGGAGGGTCGGTGATAATAAGATCAACACTATCGGCAGCAAGGTATTTTTGTGCTCCATCAATACAGTCGGTATTATAAAATTTATTTTGCATCTAAAACTTGATGATATATTTCATTAATTTTTCTTAAATCAAATTGATACTTTACTTTTCGACTAGCTCCATCTGCATTTCTACCTTGCTTGTGGATAATTAATTTTGATAAATCAGATTGTTTTAAAACCATAAATATAATTTGTTTTAATTCTGCCGAGACCTTTCTCTTTCTAGAATTTGCTTTTCTTTTTTTTGCTTCTAATTGATAACTAGAAACTCTACCTTTTAATTGGTCATGCCATTTTTTAAATGATCCATCTTCATCATAATTAACATCACATTCAGATACAATAAATCCATGGTATCGATTTTTATTAAGCGAAGCATCAATAGCGTCTTTGTCATTTAAAATTATATTGGTGCCAGACTGAATGGCATGATTTTTAAAATCCCAGTTAATGCTTCCTCTACAATCAAATTCAACATTTCCATATTTATTTCCAGGCAGTGAAAAATGATTTTTTAAAATTTCTTTACATTTTAATTCAAAATACCATCCACACCATTCCATTTGACGCCATTGTCCACCTTTGGATCTCATTTCATTTATGCAAGATTTACCATCCCAATACTTTGGAAAATTTTGAAATAAGAGATTGAATTTATTTATATCTTCTATGTATTTATTTTCTGACATTTTAACTAAAAGAGGTGTTCTGTTGCCAGGTGCCCCGGGCTTAGTTACATTTTTCCTTAGTATACGCGAATTTTATATTCGCAAAAACCTAAATATTGATTGTTGCTACGGCAGGAAAACGGCAGAAAACCAGTCAGTTACGAGTTAATTTTGTGTTAGTATTTATTTGTTAAAAATAAATTTTGACACTACGACTAGATAGCAAAATAAAATTTTGTAATTTTGCGATAGTTGTGTTAGTTAGTAATTTGTAGTGAATAAGCCAATTGAAAAAAATAAATTTTTAAACTTTCCAAATTATACAAGACGACAAGTAATGGCTAAATTTTTAGCGAAATATGAACTATTTAAAAAGATATTAAAAATTAAAGGAAGCGTAATTGAGTGCGGTGTACACGAAGGGGGAGGATTGTTTTCCTGGGCACACTTTTCTACTATTTTAGAACCTTATAATTATCATAGAAAAATAATTGGATTCGATACTTTTCAAGGATTTAAAAATATTAGCAAAGAGGATAGAAAAAATCCTTTAGCCAAATTAAATAAATTTAAAGAAAAATATAATACTTATGAAAATATTAAAAATTGTAAAAAAGAATTTGATAAAAACAGATTTCTCAACAATAAAGAAAAAATCATTTTAGTTAAAGGTTTAGCAGAGAAAACAATAAAAGATTATTTAAAAAAAAATAAACATACTGTAGTTGCTTTAGTTTATATAGATTTTGATTTATATAAGCCTGCTTTAGTGGCTTTAAAGAATTTTATACCATTGATGCCTAAAGGTTCGATAATTGCATTTGATGAAGTGAATAATCCAGACTGGCCAGGAGAAACCGAGGCTATGCTTCAAAGCTTAAAGTTAAATGATAATAAGTTGAGCTGTTTCGAATTTGAGCCAAATATATCATATATTGAATTAGGTACTAAAAAATAAAAAGACTCTTGATAAATTTTTCAAGTAGGAGAGGCGTTCTGTTGCCAGGTGCCTCGGGCTTAGTTACATTTTTCCTTAGTATATGCTAATTTTATTTTTGCAAAAACCTAAATATTGATTGTTGTTACGGCAGGAAAACGGCAGAAAATGAGTCAGTTATGAGTTAATTTAGTGGTAGTATCTAGAACTTTTAACAGGTTGTAATATTATTACTAAAGATATAAAAAATTGTTTACATGATAAATATTCAAAAAGAGAATTGTATAGAAATTCTTAAAAAAGACGGCCCGCCGATTATTGTGGTAGCCGCAGTTCAGGAGACTGAAGCAATTATAAACGCTTGTTCAGAAAATGGAATAAAGGTTGAAGGGGTTTGTGACAGTTTTAAAGAAAAAACAATCGACCCATTTTTTGGGTTGAATACTTTCCACACACCGGAGTTACCAAAGTATTTTAAAGATGCTAGATTTATTATTGCATCTCAGCATGTTCAAGAGTGTGCAGATCAACTTACAGGACTTGGCTACAAAAGTTTTTTTTCGCCTCTAAGTTTGATTGAAAATTATGACGTTAACAAACATAAACATAGTGTTTCATCCCTTTACATGAAAAATAGATTAGATGTTTGTAAAAAAAGTCACGAGTTATATTTTGATAAGAGCAAAACTTACATGAGAAGTCTAGACGTCATGATAACTACTAGGTGCTCTCTAAAGTGTAGAAACTGTTCTAATTTAATGCAGTATTACAAAAATCCAGAGAATACCGACGGAAACGAAATTATAAAAGCATTAGATATCATACATAAAAACGTTGATTTTATATCGGAATATAGAGTGATAGGTGGCGAACCACTAATGAATAGAGATTGGGCGAGTATTGTAAATAATTTAAGTAAAAAAAATGAAAATACAAAAATATTTATTTACACCAATGGAACAATTGCCCCAAAAGAAGAACAATTAAAAATGTTTGAAGGTAAAAATGTCAATTTTATAATTACTGATTATGGTGATTTATCAAGAAATATTGATGTGATGGTTGAAAGATTAAATAAATTTAAAATTGGATTCAGTAGAGATCCAGCCGAATACTGGATAGATTGTAGCAATATCAAACATCATAAAAGACAAACTAAAGATTTAGTTGAGGTTTTCAAACAATGCTGCGTTAAATATGTTTATACTCTTTTAAATGGAAGACTTTATAGGTGTCCTTTTATAGCTAACGCAGCAAATTTAAAAGCCATACCAGATAATCCATCTAATTATGTAGATATATTTGGAAATGGCGAAAATCTTAAAAATGAAATTAAAAGATTAATTAAAGTAGCTAAATTTTTTCCTGGATGTGACTTTTGTGATGGAAGACCTTATGATCCTTCAAACAGTTTAGGATATGATGGTAGAGGAATGATAGCGCCAGGCGAGCAGGTAAAAAAACCAATGAGTTATAAAACTTATAATGATTAAAGTTTTTCCTCAAAGTTTTTTTCTCTAAAGTGAATAATGATATTAAAATCAGTGTAATAATTCCTGTATATAATTCTCAATCATTTTTACATTCGACTATTAAAAATCTCAAAGATCAAAGTATTAAAAGTAAATTTGAAATAATTTTTATTGATGACGGTTCAACAGATAAAAGCACAGAAATTATTGAAAGTTACAAACTTAAAAATATAAAATTAATTAAATTAAATTCTAATAGTGGACCATCCAGAGCAAGGAATGAGGGACTTAAACATGCAAAAGGTGAGTATATTTTCTTTTTTGATGCAGATGACTCAATTTCTAATACTGCGTTAGAAAAATTGTATGCAAAAACCAAAGAAAAAAAATTAGATTTAATTTTCTCAGATAAAAAAAGAATTGAAAATAATATAAACCAGAGAGAGGATATTTATGTATTTAATGAGAATAAATTTTTTTCTTCTAAAGAAATAAATGAGGAGATATCTCAAAGACTAAAAAATCCTTTATATCTTACAGGATTATTAGATTTAACAGGAAGATTAATTAGAAAATCAATAATTGCTGACCATAATATATTATTTGATGAAAGATTAAGATATATGGAAGACGAAACTTTCATGTGGGATTTGCTCCCATATATTGAAAATGCTTTTTATATTAAAGAGCAGTTATACTCTTATTTCATTAATCCTAATACTAACACAGGTGTTTCTAATAGCCTTTTTACTGGTTTTCCTTTAGAAAATTTTTTAATTATTAGAAATAAGATTAAAACTTGTTTAGAAAAAAGAAATTTTTTCAATAATGATGTTATAAATTTATCAGACCAAGCATATATTTTTTTTGTAATAAGTTCTTTAATTTCTTTTTATAGGTCAATAGTTTTAGGTAAAGTTGAAAAAACATCTGCTATTAAAAAATTCAATGAATATTCCGAAGAGGTTGTAAGAAATCAGGAGATTGTTAATTCAATAAAAAATTATTCAATTTCTAAAAATGAGAGTTCTTTGATTCCCGTAAGCATAAAATATAGGTCAAGTTTTTTTCTTAAAATTTCAGTAAAATTGAGAGTTAAAGCCCTTTTAAAATTAAGACGAAAAAATCAGAATAAAGAATTAAAAAATATTAGGTAGCAAAAAATTAAACAAGTATTCTTACAAAAAACATAATATTCACTCACTACCAGAAAAAGATGTAATGAAAATTAGAGGTAAAGTCTTAAAGATACTCTATAATTACCAAAGAGGATAAATATCTTTATTGGATTTTTTTTGATTTTCTTTATTTTTTTTATATATAAAAAATATTACTAAGATTACAAATAGTATTATTAAGATTGTTTCCAACATTTATAAAATATAATACACTTTAATAATAATAATTAAAAGTTTTTAAGAATATATCTGGCACAATGCTGATAACCTAAATCTGTCATATGCACCCTATCTGTAAAAAGCCACTCTTTTCTTTCAGAAATTTTAGATATCATTTCATTTAAATCATAAAAGTTGATGGAATTTTTTTTGCAATTATTTTTATATAGCTCGTAAGTTTCATTGTATTTTTTGGTTAACTCATCATAAATATGATTAGTTTGAGGATTGTTTATCAGTTTTTTTTCTTCGTCAGTAAATAAATTATTTTTTTTCCCCCAGAATATATAAGGTGATAAATAAAATTCTATTTCAACATTTAAGGATTTACCTAACAGTTTAATTATCTCAATATTTCTTTCTATAACTTCATTTATATTAATTTCTGGAAAATCTTCACTCGGTAAATTTTTTTCAAACTTAATTTTTCTTATGATTTGATCTTTTAAGCTTCCTTTTAAATTTTTAAGATTATCCTGAAAAAATTGATTATTATACATTGGACCTGGATATTTTTTGGAGTAAGCTTTAACCGAGTGCATAAAAAAATCATTAGTACCAGATAAGATAATTATTTTTTTTATTTTTTTAAAATTTTTAATCAGTAGCATAAACTGGATAATCTCTTGAAAGCCATTAAAAGCACGACCGCCTAGATTAAAACAAAATTCATCCGATAGCGTTGTCAAATTTGAGGAAATCGTCCCCATATCATTTGTTGATCCAACACCAAATACTTGCGATCCACCAAGAATAATAATTTGTTCTTTACTAGATTTTTTTTTATTAAATTCTAAACATTCTTCAAATATTGTTTTTTTAGGAAATAAATTATGATTAAAATTAAATCTCAGACCGTAATTATCAGTATTACAAACTTTTGATCTAATCCCAGGGGACTGAACAAACATTAAGTAATTAATATAAGTTAAACTTATATTGTCATAGATTTTTAACTGAGGACAAATTTTATATCTATTTTTCATTTTTAATTTAGCATTCTACTTATCTCTTTATTGAAATATTTTTCTAATGAAATTAACTTTTTTTCATACTCTCGCTGAATATTAATTTCATATTTATATTTAATAAATTGTCCTATATACTTTTCATGTATAAATTTTACCTTGTGAAAAAAATTAATTATTTTGAGCATAACACGATTATTTTTTGAATTTTTTTCGACGTTAATTGCATAAACAACTGTCAAACTCTCAATAACTTTGTTTAAATTAACACAGTCATATAACATTGAATTTCTAGATAATGTACCAAATAAAAATGTCTCTCTTGTATACCAATACATTATGGTCTTTTTTCTTAAATCTATTAAATTAGAAAAAATTTTAGAATTTTGGATTAAAATTCTAACTTTACTTAAAATCCTTCTTTTGAATCCCGAGGATAAATCTATGTTCATCATAAGTTTATATTTTGCTTTAGATAAAATCATATCTTTATACTTTTGATGATCTAATTTAAATTTTTTTTTGAAAATTTTAATATTTTTGTTATTTAAATAATATAAATAATTATAAATCAACTTTATTAAATAATTCTCTGGCATATTAAATATTTCATTTTGTTTAGGAAAATTAATTTCATCTTTAAACAAATTTTTATCAAATATCGGGTGCTTAGAATTTTCTTTTAAAAAATTTACTAAATTTAAATCAAAACTTTTAAATTTATATTTTTTTATAAGATGATTAAAATCAAGATTTAATTTTTTAAAAATATTTTGCTTAATCAAAGACCTTAAATTACTGTATATAACTTTTTCAGATACAGGAAACTCAATATTATAATAATCAAAAAAACTTTTTGATTTATCATTAAAGTGATCAGGAGAAGGAAGAAAATTAAAAAAATTTTCTTTAGTTAAATTAATTTTTTTTAATTTATCATTTTTGATGTTACTATAAATAAAATTAGCAATTTTATTATGACCTGCTTTATTTGGGTGGCAGTAGTCAATAAAATGTTTGTAATTTAAAATATTTTCTAAATCTAGATAAATAATAGGATATTTTTTTTTCAAATTCTTGATTTTAACCCTATATTCATCTTTAATTTTATAGGAGCAATGATCATTTATGATTGCATCTTTTAGAAAACTTTTTTCTTTTTTATTTATTAAATAAAGATTATAGAAAATCAATGTTCTATAATCAGCATCACAATTTTCCAAAATATTTTTAAGATTTTGAGTTGCTAAAATTGGATCTTTATTAGACAAAATTATTGCTAAATTATTATTAGCTACTGTAGAGATATTTTTTTCACTTGATAATAATTTTTTATAAATTTTTACTGCATCATTATATTTATTTAATTCTTGAAATTTTATTGCTTTAATAAGAAGTTTTTCTTCACTATTATTTGATTTGAGTAAACTATGTATTTGTTCTTTATAGCCTTTCAATTTAAAAAATTCGAAATTTCTAGTACCACATCCTACAAAATCAACATTATTAGCAATTGGATTAATCAATATCACTTTGGTTTTAGAATTTAAAGAGTCCTCAATAATTTTTGATAAAAAATTTTCGAAATCCATTACTGAAACTATCGGTGAGTTTTCGTGCGAAGAATAATTAAATGAAAACTTTTGTTTTTGATAAGCAAAACTTTGATAGTCCTTATTTTGTATTTTTTGAAAAATTTTAAGAATTATTTTATTTTTAAAAATTTTTGGTTTTCCTCTCACATTATCATTATTACCAATGTAAATAATTAAATAATCTAGATTTATTTTTTTTGCATGATTAAGATAAATTGAATAAATATCAGCACTTGTTGCTCCAGGAACGGCAAAATTAAAAAATTCCGTATTGAATTTGTTTCTTAATTTTTTTTGTAGTATTTTTGGGTAAATAAATTCGTTATCACCTAAAGTAGAACTTGATGAATCGCCTAGAATTCCAATTTTCATTTTTAATTTTTATTAAGTCTCAATTAGGGGCGTTCTGTTGCCAGGTGCCCCAGACCCCGTTACTTAATTAACAAGTTAATTAAGCAGCAAGTGCAAATTTATTATTTGCATTTATAAGTAGCCCGTTACGTCGGAACCATCTCGAACGAAAGAATAGCCTTTAGACATCCGTCGAATCTGATTCACCCCCTCAAGTTGTAAATGGTGGAGGTGGTGGGTACTGCCCCCACGTCCGTAATGTTTATTACGAAATTCGTTTATCGTCATAGTTGGAAAACCAACTTAATTAATATAAAACGTTAAAAACAAGATTCAAATAAATTATCAAAATGAAGTTAACTAAAGAGCAACAACTAGATATTTTAGACCAACAGTCGCAACAAAATACCACAAAACGAGTCACTTCTCCTGAATTGGAGAAAGTTCTTTATGAAGCGCTGCCAGTATTAGACCACGGCTTTATTCGGGTAGTTGATTACATGGGCGATGATAGTTCGATTGTGCAGGCGGCAAGAGTTTCTTATGGTAAAGGGACAAAAAAAGTTTCAACCGATGCAGGGCTAATAAAATATTTAATGCGACACAGACATAGTACGCCCTTTGAAATGTGTGAGATCAAGTACCATGTCAAATTGCCAATCTTTATAGCGCGTCAATGGATTAGACATCGAACAGCTAATGTTAACGAATACTCGGCAAGATATTCTATTCTAGATAAAGAATTTTACTTACCCGAGAAAGAACACCTAGCAGCACAATCATCTACAAACCGTCAAGGACGAGGACAAGTGATTAATGGTAAACAAGCAGACGACATTTTAAAAATTTTAAAAGACGATGCACAACGAAATTATGAAAACTATGAGAAACTTTTAAATGAAAAGTTTGATGGTTCAGTAATTGATGAAGATAAAGATGGTTTAGCTAGAGAATTAGCTAGAATGAATTTAACTTTAAATACTTATACGCAGTGGTATTGGAAAACTGATTTATTAAATTTACTTAATTTCTTATCTTTAAGAGCAGATAGTCATGCGCAATACGAAATTAGAGCTTACGCAGACATTATGCTGGACACTGTTAAAAGATGGGTACCAATTACCTATGAAGCATTTATGGATTATAGAGTAGGTGGGATAGAACTCTCAGCTAAATCAAAACAAGTCATTCAAAAAATGATCAAAGGTGAAAAGTGTAAGTATGAAGACTCAGGATTATCGAAGCGAGAGTGGAACGAACTAATGAGTTCCTTTGGTTTTACTGAAAACCTTCAGTAATCTTTTTAGCCAGATCTAAAAATATTTTTGAAATTGAGTGATCTTTATTTTTATTCACTAATGGTTGACCCTCATCAGCGCTTTTTCTTAAATCGATATCTAAAGGTATTTGCCCAAGAAACTTTTTATTAAATTCTTTTGCTGCTTTTTCAACTCCATCCTTACCAAAAATATTATAAGTTTTACCATCAGCAGAAAAAGAACTCATATTATCAACTAAACCAATTATTGGAATTTCAGTTCGGTCAAACATTTGAATACCTCTTTTAACATCAGCAAGGGCAAGTTCCTGAGGTGTTGAAATAATGATCGCACCGTCTATTTTAATATCTTGAGCAAAAGTTAATTGCGTATCCCCAGTTCCTGGTGGCATATCCACAATAATAAAATCTAAATCATGCCAATTCACTTTTTCTGTTAAAGTTTTAATGGCGCTGATAACCATAGGTCCTCGCCAGATCATCGGGGTATTTTCATCAACTAAAAAACCCATAGACATGCATTGCAGATTAAATTTGTTGATAGGTTCAATTTGTTTGTTATCTGCTATGACAGGTTTTTCTTTAATACCCATTAATTTAGATAAAGAAGGACCGAAAACATCTGCGTCTAATACGCCCACCTTTTTTCCAAGTAAACTTAAGGCACTTGCAAAATTGATGGCAAATGTGGATTTTCCTACACCACCTTTAGCTGATGAGATGGCAATCGTAAATTTCGTTCCGTTAATTGGTTTTTTTAAAAGTTTTTTTTCTTTTTTCTGCATTTTATTTTCTACTAACCTTGAGTTTATCTTAAAAGATACTATATAAGGTAGTATGAGTTTTAAAGACACAATTCTCAAAAATCAATCACCATGGGGATCATCGTCAGATGATGATAACGGTAATGGCAGTGGCCGATCGTCTGGTAGGCGAGCACCGCCTAATGTTGAAGATTTAATTGGTGGTTTCCAAAAATTTGTCGGTAGCAATATTCCAGGTGGACGTGGTGGTAAAAAACCTATCGTGCTAGGTATTATTATTTTAGCATTGTTATGGGTTGGTAGTGGTTTATATAGAGTGTTACCCGATGAACAGGGTGTGGTTTTGAGATTTGGAAAATTTATTAAAACAACGCAACCCGGTTTGAATTATCATTTACCGTTTCCAATCGAGAGAGCACTGACCCCTAAAGTTACTAAAGTAAATCGTATTGATGTCGGTTTTAGATCAGCTAGTGATACGGGTCGTTCATCAGGTATTGGAGAAGTGCCTGAAGAAAGTTTAATGTTAACGGGTGATGAAAATATTGTTGATATCGATTACTCAGTTTTCTGGGTGATTAAAGATGCACAAAAGTTTTTATTTAATATTCAAAGTCCTGTGGAAACTGTCAAAGCTGCTGCTGAAACAGCTATGAGAGAAGTAGTAGCGAAAAGTGAAATTCAATCCATTTTAACTGAAGGAAGGTCCGTCATTGAGGTTGAAGTTCAAGAGATTACTCAGAGTATTTTAGATGCCTATGGTTCAGGAATTCAAATTACCCAAGTGCAAACACAAAAAGCCGACCCACCAAGCCAGGTGATCGATGCTTTCAGGGATGTGCAAGCAGCAAGAGCCGATAGAGAAAGATCTCGTAACGAAGCTGAAGCTTATGCCAACGATGTGATACCAAGAGCTCGGGGTGAAGCAGAAAAAATTTTACAAGAAGCAGAAGCCTATAAACAAGAAGTTGTCGCCACAGCTGAAGGTGAAGCCAGTCGGTTTGTATCCATTTATAATGAATACCGTAATGCAAAGCAGGTAACGCAAGAGAGAATGTATTTAGAGACAATGGAAAAAGTATTAGCTGATATAGAAAAAGTGATTATTGATAAAGAATCAGGCTCAGGAGTAGTGCCATATTTACCTTTACCAGAATTAAAAAAACCAAAAGGAGTTAATTAATGAGAGCAACTAAATTTTTAATTCCTTTACTTATTGTTTTAGTGGTTGGTGCTTTTCAATCCGTCTTTATTGTTCAAGAAACCAATCAAGCAATCGTTTTACAATTTGGTGATCCTAAAAGAATTATTACTAACTCAGGTTTAAAATTTAAACTGCCATTTATTCAAAACGTGGCCTATTTAGATAAAAGAGTTCTAAACTTAGACAACCCGCAAGAGGAAGTTATTGCTGCTGATCAAAAAAGATTAATTGTTGATGCCTTTACAAGATTTAAAATTATTGATCCCTTAAAATTTTATATTTCAGTAGGTAATGAACAAGTAGCAAGATCAAGATTGTCGACCATTATCAACTCAAGAATTAGAAGTGTATTAGGTACCCAAGAACTAGCAACATTGCTATCAGTGGATCGAGCTAACCAAATGGCTGACATTCAAAGAGGGGTAAATAATGAAGCTAAAAATTTTGGTATAGAGATTGTGGATGTTAGAATTAAACGGGCAGATTTACCTCAAGCGAACAGTGAAGCAATTTACAAACGAATGCAAACTGAACGACAAAGAGAAGCAAAGGAATTTAGAGCACAAGGAGCAGAGATTGCTGCAAAAATTACCTCAACTGCAGATAAAGAAGTAACCGTGATTCTCGCAAATGCAAAAAAACAATCTGAAATCTTAAAAGGTGAAGGAGATGGTAGACGTAATAAAATCTTTGCCGATGCCTTTGGAAAAGATCCACAGTTTTTTGGTTTCTACCGAGCGATGCAATCTTATGAGAAAGCTTTAATCGGCGGCGAAACGTCGCTGATCTTATCGCCAGATAGTGACTTCTTTAAATTCTTTGGCAAAACAGGCGCTATAAAATCTGGTAATTAATACCATCCATGGATGATCTGATCACGGCTATAGGATTAGTTTTTTTTATTGAAGGTTTAATTCTTGCCATTATTCCGTCACGAATAAAAAATATTTTACGTTATATTGAAGTTATTCCTGAAAACAAATTAAGAGTGGGTGGAATAATTTTTGTAATTATAGGATTTATAATTATATGGTTAATCAGAGGTTAATGAAAACTTTAAGCAAATTAGTATTAATTCTCTCAATATTATTAGTCATTTCAGGCAATAACTTATTTGCACGACCAGCACCCGAGTCTTTTGCGGATCTTGCTGAAAAATTAATGCCTTCAGTGGTGAATATTTCAACAACACAAACTATTAAAACAACAGCAAATCCTTTTCCTTTTCAATTCCCCCCAGGATCACCTTTTGAAGATATGTTTAGAGAATTTAACCGACCGACAGAGCGAAAAGCCTCATCACTCGGTTCAGGCTTTATTATAGATGCCAAGGGAATTGTCGTAACCAATAATCACGTTATCAATAACGCAGAAGATATATTAGTTCGAGTCGGCGACAAAGAATATAAAGCAAAAATTATCGGAGCAGATCCTTATGCTGATTTAGCTGTTCTAGAAATAATTGATACTAAAGATAAATTTACACCTGTTAGTTTTGGTGACTCAGATAAAGCACGAGTGGGTGATTGGGTAGTAGCTATTGGTAACCCTTTTGGTTTAGGTGGCACAGTCACTTCTGGAATTATTTCGGCAAGGAATAGAGATATTGGTATGACACGTTACGATGATTTTATTCAAACGGATGCCTCGATTAACCAAGGAAACTCAGGTGGACCATTATTTAATCTTAACGGGGAAGTTGTTGGAATTAATACTGCGATCATTGCCCCAGGACAAAATGGATCAGTTGGAATTGGTTTTGCTATTCCGTCTAACGCGGCAAGCAATGTTATTGATCAACTGATTAAGTATGGTGAAACAAAAAGGGGTTGGATTGGTGTTAGAATTCAAGAAGTGTCAAAAGAAATAGCTGAAATCGAAAAATTAGATAAACCACAAGGAGCATTAATTGCCAGTGTATCCGATGGTGGTCCAGCAGATAGAGCAGGACTTCAAGCGGGTGATATTATTTTAGAATTTGATGGCAAAAAGGTAGACACGATGCGAACGTTACCTAAACTTGTTGCTTCAACTGAAGTTGGAAAAAAAGTTCCACTGAAAATTTGGAGAAATAAAAAATCTATCGATAAAACAATTATTCTTGGCAGACTGGAGTCTTCGCAAGATTTTAAAGATGAAACTGGTAAAACGTTAAGAACAAATGCTGATGATTTTGATATTGAGAAACTAAAAATCTCTGTGAGAACGATTGATGATAATGATATAGAAAGCAAACAATTAGATAAAAAAACTCAGGGAGTAGTGATCACTGGAATTAGTCCTGATAGTGTTTTAGCAGGAAAAGCTAATGTGGGCGATGTTATTGTTGAAGCACAAAAGAAAAAAGTTTCTTCTCCTGAACAATTCAATAAAATTATTGCTGATGCCAAATCAGGTGAGAACTTATTACTCGTTTTAGTTAACACTAATCAAAGAAGATATCTGGGAATTAAACTAGATTAACTTGCCTAAGAAAAAAATAATTCTTTTATTCGGACCTACAGCCTCTGGTAAATCAAGATTAGCTATTGATATTGCTAAAAAATATAACTGCGAGATTATTAATGCTGACAGCATGCAGATTTATAAAGAAATTAAAGTCTTATCCGCAAGACCAGGCAAAAGTTCTATTAAGCATCATTTCTATGGTTTTGTTTCCGCAAAAGATAATTTTTCAGTCGGTACTTGGTACAAATTAGTTTCACAAAAGATTAAAGCAATAAATAAAAAAGGTAAAATTGCATTAGTTGTCGGCGGTACTGGTTTGTACTTTAGAGCCTTGACTGAAGGGCTAGTTGAGATGCCTGATGTACCCAAATTATATAAAGCAAAAATAAATCCCTGGGGAAAATATATGTTAACGAAACATTATCATAATAAACATCCTGGTATTTTTGCTGGCGTTAACACCAATGACTTACAAAGGGTTTATAGAGCCATTAATGTGTTCGAGCACACAGGCTTAACACTTTACGAATGGCAGCAGAAAAAAAATAAAAAGTATTTTAAAAAATCTGAATTTATAAAAATGTGTATCATCCCTCCAAAACAGTATTTAGAAGAAGTTATAAAAAAAAGATTTGATGTGATGTTAAAAAAAGGTGCCTTAAAAGAAGTTAAAGACTATAGAAAAAAATTTATTGATACCGCAACATTCATCAGTGCCAATAATATCATTGGTATCTATGAAATAGGTTTATATTTACAAGATAAAATCTCACTACCTGAATTACAGGAGAGAGTTTTAATTAGAACTAGACAGTATGCTAAACGGCAATATACCTGGCAGCGGGGGCAGATGAAAAATTGGAAGACTTTTAAAGATACAAAATATAATGATTTATTGAAAAAAGTTCTAACTTTCCTATCAAAAACTTGACGATAATTAATTCTCCAGTAGATTGTCTTTATGCCAAAATTTACTGGAGCAGAGATCGTTTTTAAAGTACTTGAAGACCGAAAAGTGGAACATGTTTTCGGTTATCCAGGTGGTGCTGTTCTACCAATTTACGACGAATTGAAAAATCATTCTTCGATCAAACATATTTTAGTTAGACATGAACAAGGTGCTGGACATGCAGCAGAAGGGTATGCCAGGTCATCAGGAAAACCCGGTGTTGTTTTAGTTACCTCTGGTCCAGGTGCAACAAATGTTGTGACTGCATTAACGGATGCGTATATGGACTCAATTCCACTAGTTTGTATTTCAGGACAAGTACCAACCCACTTAATCGGTACTGACGCTTTTCAAGAATGTGATACAACCGGAATAACTAGACCCTGCACCAAACATAACTGGTTGGTAAAAGATGTAAATGATTTAGCTAAAACTTTACACAAAGCATTTGAAGTTGCAACAACTGGTCGACCAGGACCTGTTTTAGTTGATATACCTAAAGATATTCAATTTAAAAAAGGTGAATATAAATTTTATAAAAATTTATTTACTAATGGTGCAGTTAAAAAAGCAAAGACTAATACAAAACTTGTTGATCAGTTAATCGAGTTAATAAAAAAATCTAAAAAACCAATCTTTTATACGGGTGGAGGTGTAATAAATTCTGGACCGGAAGCTAGTAAAATTTTACGCGAAGTAGTTCAAACAAGTGGGTTTCCAATTACTTCAACCCTGCAAGGTTTAGGTGCTTTCCCAGGTGATGATAAACAATTTCTTGGCATGTTAGGGATGCACGGAACTTATGAAGCAAATAATGCAATGCATGATTGTGATTTAATGATCAACATTGGGGCAAGATTTGATGATCGAATTACAGGTAAAGTCGATGAGTTTTCACCTCATTCAAAAAAAGTGCATATTGATATTGATCCATCTTCACTTGGAAAAATTGTTAAAACAGATTTAGCAATTGTAAGCGATGTTTTGGAATTCTTAAAAATATTTAAAGAAAAATTAAATAAAAATCATAATTATTTAAATTTGAGCGATGGGGATCGACTTAAATCTTGGTGGCAACAGATTGAAAAATGGAGGAAAAAAAATTCTCTCGGTTTTAAAAATAGCAATTCTATTATTAAACCTCAGTATGCTGTACAGCGTTTATATGAATTAACAAAAAACCAAGACACGTTTATCACCACTGAAGTTGGTCAGCATCAGATGTGGGCTGCACAACATTATAAATTTAATAAACCTAATCGTTGGATGACTTCAGGCGGATTAGGTACCATGGGTTACGGTTTACCAGCTGCTGTTGGTGTGCAATTAGCCAATCCAGGCAAATTAGTTATTGATATCGCAGGCGAAGCCTCAGTGTTAATGACCATACAAGAAATGTCAACCGCAGTGCAATATCGGCTGCCGATAAAGATATTTATTTTAAACAATGAATACATGGGCATGGTAAGACAATGGCAAGAATTATTGCATGAAAAAAATTATGCAGAGAGTTACACTGCCGCTTTACCAGACTTTGTAAAATTAGCTGAAGCTTATAGTTGCGTTGGTATTCGCGCAAAAACACCAGATGAATTAGATGAAAAAATTAAAGAAATGTTAGCAACGGATAAACCAGTTATTTTTGATTGCGTAGTTGATAAAAAAGAAAATTGTTTTCCTATGATCCCATCAGGTAAACCTCATAACCAAATGATTTTAGGACCTGAAGAAGAGGAAACTATTTCGGATGAAGGGAAAATCCTAGTTTAATGGCTAAAGCTAAATCAGCATACAGCGAACCAGGCAAGTTTGGCAAAAACGAACATCATATTATCGTGGTGTGGGTCGATAACGAAGCTGGGGTTTTAGCTAGAATAGCTGGCCTGTTTTCAGGCAGAGGTTACAACATCGAGTCCCTGGCAGTTGCTGAAGTTGATAAAGCAAAACATATTTCCAGAATGACGATTGTCACCGAAGGAACGCCCGAGGTGATTGAACAAATAAAATTACAATTAAAAAAATTGGTACCCGTACGTAAAGTAGCTGACTTTCAAAGAAACAACCCTGATATCCTCTTTAGAGAATTAGCATTATTTAAAATCGTCACCTCAACAAAAAAATTAGAAAAAGCCAAAAAACTATGTAAAAAATATAATTTAGTTGTATTAGATAAATCTAAGAAGTCTTGTGTTCTACAAGTTACTGCTTTAAGAAGAGAAGTTGATAATTTAATAAAAGACTTAAAGTCATTGGGATTGGTCAGTGTATCAAGAACAGGTGCGGTTGCGATGACAAGAGGTCCAGAGGTTTTTAAATAGGAGTTTTGATATGAAAATGTATTATGAAAAAGACGCTAACGTTAATTTGATCAAAGAGAAAAAAGTTGCCATCTTTGGCTATGGTAGCCAAGGTCATGCCCACGCGCTTAATTTAAAAGATAGTGGCGTTAAAGAAGTAGTTGTGGCTTTACGAGACGGTTCTCCTAGCGCCAAAAAAGCAGAAAGTGCTGGTTTAAAAGTTATGAATTTATCAGATGCTGCTGCTTGGGCGGATGTGGTGATGATTTTAACACCTGATGAATTACAAGCGACTATTTATAAAAATCATGTT
>Ga0255784_10000618_pt1 | contig 28804 bp, 45 predicted proteins | sample 101ome_14_FD_179982 | JGI IMG/M metagenome (GOLD analysis project Ga0255784, IMG submission 179982) | Coastal salt marsh microbial communities from the Groves Creek Marsh, Skidaway Island, Georgia - 101403AT metaG (version 2) | ecosystem: Environmental > Aquatic > Marine > Intertidal zone >...
GCTGTCCGTTGATAAGGAAAGAAGTGTTACGTTGGTCAAAACCACGAAGTGACAAACGTGAGTCACCGTAACCACCACCTTGTTTAGTTGCGTATACACCTGGTGTGTTGTTCATGATTTCAGGGAATTCTAAGTTACCCGTCTTCAAAGTGATTTCAGAAGGTGAAATCGTAGATACTGCGATAGGTGTTTCTCTAACCTTAGCAATATCGATGACTCCCGATGTTACAACTACCTCATCTAATGTTTCAGAGTTGAATAGGGAATCGATTGACTCAAGATTTTGGGCCTCTTGAGCAAAGGCACTATTTACTGTCAACAATGCCCCAGTTAATAAGGCCAATAAATTTACTTTTTTCATGTTAATTTATTTTGGTTTATTTATTATAAAAAAAGCCGAAGTGTTCCTTCGGCCTTTGATATACAGGTTAATTGCCTCATTATTCCATGAGGTACTAGTGGTGAGATATGTTGTGTTATTTTCCCTGACCACGATATTTCTTCTTGTAATTACGAGAATTTTTACTTTTAGATGTTTTGGTTTTTGAGTGAACACCTGGACGAGACTTTTTTGTTTTCTCTAATGTGAGAACTGATGATGATTTGATTCTTGCCATTTTTAATTAAGTATTTTATTTTTGATTAACAGTACAAACATATATAACATTTTTTACATAAACAAGTCCCAATCGAAAAAATCTTCTTTTGTTTCTTCGTTATTATCCCACACTGGTAAGTTACCACTGATATTGTTAACAGTACCTCTACCACTCGAAGAAATGAGTAGATTTATGGAATCATCATCAAAGTAAGATTTTCTTTCTATTTTGTATCCACTTTTAAATTCTTTAACCATCTGTGGTAATTCAATTACATTCTTCTTATATAAATTAGATATCCTCTCATCAAGTATTTCAAGAGGGACATCATATCTTTTCGTCAAATTTTTATTGTGTTTACCTAAAGATTGGACTCTAACTATCTCATTTCTTCTAAATTGATATTCAATGGTCGCCCTTTCTTCACTTTTAGTCGAACCTTCTCTAAGTGAAATAATAAGACTGCTTGGCTTTTCAACATAAGTTCTTACACAGTTGGATTGAACCTGTGATTCTTTATTATAATCAGAAGATGTTAGCAATAGAACTGGATGGTAATCAATGCCATCAGTACCCATAATTGGTAATTCAATATTTTCTCTTGATATCTCACCATAAAATCTTGTGACATCACCCTTTTTGTAAGATGAATACAATTCTGACAACTCGTAATGCTCTTTATCGAAAGAATCGACATCCACAAACTTCATTTTAAAATCATGTGAATAATTAGTTTTTAATTTTGAAATCATATCAAGATGGTCACATAACAAACTATACCTTAGTCTTGAATTTAAAACATTTACCATACGTTGTTTGTCGGTATTACTAAAATTCAAATTATAAAAATTTCTACGGACATTACTATCTTTTATCCATTCCAATAAAATTTTGCTTGGAACAGCATCACTTTGAATAAAGGCGTTTGTGTTGAGAGTATTGAAATAGTCCACACCCAATAACTTAAACAAATCATTTATTAAGTGTAGATTGATATCTTTTTCTTTATTTATTAATTCTCTAACCTTCTTTCCTTTGAGATTTAACTCAGACATTATATAGGTCACTAAGTTCTTATATTTTTTTAATTTGTTTTTATAAAAAACAATGTTACTTAGACTGTGGTAATTATCAGGATATTTTATGTTGTTTTCAGATAAATAAAATCTAAACATCTCCACGTCAATATCATTCACCTGTCTGTCAAAATACGTTTTGGTTCTTAAACTTAACAAACCAAAGTATTCGTTGAAGACCTCTTCTGAAATTGAATCTCCGAAACCGTTTTTTATTATACCATTACCATTTGTAATATCCCTAACCTCTCTCCTTACAAACAACATTAACTGTGTTGCAATGTGTTCATTGAAGTTATTTACTCTGACTTTCTTACTTATAATTCTTTTCCTCTTTTTACGAATATCACCACTGTAGAAGTTTTTGGTACGTTTATTATATGTAATATATTTGGTGAGTTTCTCAGTTCTAAAATATGGAGTACCTACATTTCTAGCACTATATGTACTATAACTTTTAATAGATATTTTATCACCAATCTCCTCGATGACCACCATCATACGGTGTGAAGATATACCCACAAGTCTATTACCGTAATTTTTTAGGAATTCTTCTTCACTAACAGATTCAGTACCTATACCCGACCAATACCCTCTTTTAGGAATCTTACGCGTAAAGATTGGTCTATCGTCACTTACATAATCAATAGGTAAGGTATCTTTATAAGTGTGTAAGTCGTACTTAGTAAATGTTTTTTTATAATGTACTACTTTGTTATCTGACATACTTTATTTTTGTTCTAATGATAATAAAATAAAAAAAAGGAATCAAATGATTCCTCCGTAATAGTTTGTATTTGATAGTCTTATGTTATAACCCATCGATGTTAGGTTTTCACACATCAATACATCCCAATTTCCACTATCATATCCTTCATTATTGTCTTTTAATGACTTCACAGCAAAAGGAATGACATCATTTAAAATAATATGTATACCGAAGGTCGCGTTGACATCCCATACACCTCTTTGTTTATAAGTTCTATAGTCTTTCTTAAGTTCTTTATTATCGATATCAAAGTTTACCCATTCAGTACCCTCATGATGTATCATAGGACTTATAACTCCATCACATTCATTTAGTAATATCTGTACTGATTTATTATTTCTAAAAATGTGGTTAGACTCCATTAATACAACCGCATCTGTCTTATCAAACGAGTCTATTAAAAACTTCTTTCTTGATTCTATACGGTCAACATCGTGAACATAAACTTCAAAATTTTTGAATAAGTGAGAATAAGTATCTTTGAATTTATTTACCTTATATCCGTACTTAGGATTACTATAATAAACAACTAAAGAAGTCTTATCTTTTGGATAACTCAAAAATCTAATGTGGTCAAAAGTTTGATTAATGTCTGGTACTATTTCATCCAAAAATAAACCAATGATAATATCTTTGTCGAAGTCATAATTTGACTTTTCATATGTGATAGGTTGTTCAATTATTTGTGTACCAAAAGCAGTTTCATATAATGTTTGAAGATACTCTTTAACATACGCACCTCCATTACCATGAACAATAATCGGATTACTATTTGTTACAGTGTTTTTTAATACACCATCAACAAATTCAACATCATTAACAGCATCACCTAAAGTTTGAAATAATTCTTGCTGGTGGTCTAATACAATATTCTTGTCTCCCTCTAAAGATTCAAAGAATCTTTCTGTATAATAAAGTTGGTCGTCATAATCATTACCAACTGTTACCTTATTAATAATTGTATTTATATGGTCACCATACCCTATAAACCCACCTGAATTTAAAAATCTATATTCAGACATAGTTATCGGATACTTTTCAGATAATGTTTCATCAGGCCAACAAGTCTTCTCTGCAGAAAACACAACAGGTGATTCCATTTCTCTAAACCTTTTTACAATCTCTTGTGGACCATCAAAGAATAATACATCATAGGAATCCGTAAAAAGAATAATGTGATTACCTAAATCAGGATATGAACGTAACTCCTCTTTTAATAGATTTATTTTCTGAGCACCACCTGGTCTCAATAAGACACCATTTTCGGCAGGACCACCAGTCCACTCTTGACCTAAACCTAAAATCTTGTAAGGTATATTGTTTTGATGACAAGATTCTTTGAACCTATCTAATGCTTCATTTTCTTCCGTGGCCACCGTTATAACCATAAAACGGTCTATACCATCACTATAAGAATTATCTCTAAAATACACGTGAATTATTCTTTATACATTTATTCTTACTTAAGAATAAATAATAGAACTAAGAAATAAAGAATACTTTAATTTAAACAGATAACACCGAACTGTGTTTTTTTGAAAACCTCCATTGGGACCTCTTCCTCCTTTTCATAACCCATCTGGTTAATCTTTAAAACAACATCAATGATTTGTCTTTGAGTAAGTTCCAAATCCTCCCCTTTTTCTGAGTTCTCCACAATCTTTTTATACACTTCGTGATAAAATTCTTCAGGTGAACCCTTACCAATTAGATTCTCCAACTCTCTTGGATTGTCTTTAAAAAATGTTTTGAATTGTGAAAAGTATATTTCAATATCAACGTTATGCATAGTATAAGATTTTTATATAAAATAAGTGAAATAAAGAATTATTTCAATGGCTTATTTAAATACCTTAATACCTTTTTCGTCAATCATTTGTTGTACTTCCTCAGGAATCTTAATATTAGGATTTCCATTAGCCAATGTGATAACCGCTAAGTTCTTCATTGCATATTCATTACCATTTTTCTTAGCTAATTCTTTTGGTAAAGACTTCAACTGTTTGTTATTTGGTAAAGATAAGAACATCAGATTCTCTAAATTAGAAATACCTTTAGGTAAATCTTTAACAATACCGTCTAAGTGTAACGCATACATGTCTTTGTAGTCACCAATTTTATCAGGAATGTTAACCGTAAAGTCTTCAGGTATATCAGAATTTCTATAACCATATCCACCTGAACTCTTAATAAAGTCTAATCGACCTAAATTATCAGGTAATGTATCAAAGAACTCATCAAAACCATATAAGGCAATAAATTTAGATGCCGAGTCTCTTGGATATTCAACTGTAACCTCAGTACCATCTGAACTAGTCAGACCTTTCATAAATTCAGGTTTGAAAACACCTTTAAGTTCTTCATTATCATTTAGGAACTCAATTAAATTAATTTGTCGGTCATCAGGGTCCATGAATTGATTAGACGGGAAGTGGAATTGGTAACGAAGTGCTGGTAGACCTGACTTCTCACCTTTTTGGACACTGTCAATTTTAAATGATTTACTATCATTTGGAATAACAACATATAACGGTCCTTGTTTAATATAGGTGTTAAAGTAAGATAAACCAGGTGCCGATGTACACCAACTTGTTTCACCTTGTCCTGACCTCAAACTATTACCACCGTAAAAACATGCCGCATCTTTACCTAATTCTCCTTGGTCTTCGATTTTTACTACAGTCCAATCATTACCTCTGTGGATAACTTCACCACCTGGATGCTCATAAGTTTTTGATGCTTCTTTTTTCTCATCTTTAGTGGCTTTAGTTTTTTCTAATCTAAATCCTGAAACCGCATCTTCTAAACTTCTAAGAGTAAGATTATTAATGTCTCTCATTTCATCCTCTAACTGACCTTTGAATCTATCAAACTTCATTAAGTCTTCAGTAGTTTTGTAAAGGTCTTCGAAGTACAGACGTATCTTTTCTTCTTTTTCTTGTTTGAATTCACGAGTACCGTAGTCAGCCTCGATGTTTGGCTCAATAGTTAAGAACTGCTTTAGTAACCATTGTGTGTACTTACCAGCCTTTTTAATCTTATCACCATCTCTTAAAGTTGTAGGGTCCGCCAATACGATTTTGTCTAATTGTTCTTTAGACATTCTAGCAGGTTTTACCTTATCACCTTTTTTCTTTGGTGTAGTGTAAGTCTTTAATAAAATCTCGTAACGTCCTCCTTGTTCTAAGATAATGCTTTTAATGATAGTGTTAAACTTCATGTTCTTCTTTTCCATATAAATATATTGTAAACTAAAAAGATTCTGTTTTTTTCTACCCAACAAAGATATGGACTTTTTTTATAAATCCAAAGTCAATTGACCTTCAGTTTGAATTTCAATCTCAGGTTCAGGTTTTTTCTTCATCTCAGTCATACCGTCAATCTCATAATTCATAATAAGAAGTTCTGTCCCTTTGTTCTGTGTTTTACCTTTAGACGCCGCAGCAGCTTTAGCAAAGTCCTTACTTTCCCACACATATTCGTCCTCAGGAAACCAATCGTGCAAAAGGTCAAAATCATAGTACGATAAAGAGAACTTACCTTTTACCTCTTTTAAAGTTTTAGCCAACCTTTCATGGTCGTCACGGTCAAAGTCGTGATTAGAATAATAGTTCTCAGTCTTCCAATAGGGAGGGTCCAAGTAAATGTAAGTCGTTGGTGAATCGTACTTCTTAATTACATCTTCAAAATCCATATTTTTTACATGTGTGATAGACATAAACTTTTTAACCCACTTTTCATTCTTCAACTTATCACGGAAGGTAAGGTACTTAGATTTATATTTCCCTTTAAGGTCTATAAAACTTGAGGTTTCAGGTTTACTACCACTGAAAACCTGAGTTAAGATATAAGCATACTTAGCAGCCGTCTTATAGTCAGGAACCCTAACTCTAAATTTAGGGTCAAAGATTTCTTTTTGATATTGATTAAATAATAATCTATAATTTGCAGGTGTTGGATACTCCCCTTTTTGTTGGCAAGGTATCGCCTCAACTTCACGTAGTAATTCTTTAGGGTCCTGTAGACATAAGAAAAGGTTATAATTCAATGGATTGAAATCATTATATATGATTTGTTTTAGGTTTGGAAACTTTTCCAAATCCATATTATAGAAACACCAAAACATTCCTCCAAATGTTTCAACATACGTTTCCATATCTTGCGGGTAATAGTCCACAATCCATTTACCAATTCTACTTTTTCCTCCGATATATGATAGCATAAGATTACTTTTTACACAAGTATAAGAAATAAATTGTAAAAAGCAAATCTAAAGCATAAAAAACCCCTCCGAAGAGGGGATTTTTTTTACTTTCCTAATTTTTTCATGACCCAAGCTTTTAAGATGTCCCAATTACGTGTAGCAAATACACCGAAAGAGAAACCAGCCCAGATTTTGTATCCCATTGCCCAAAGAACAAGACCTACTAATAGACCTAAAATTCCTTCAACACCGTTAGATACCACCCAGTCTTTGCAAATACCAAAGACCTTTTTCACGAAATCTAATACTTTTTTCATAATGTTAATTTTTATCTATAAATACCTTAAAATGGTTTAAAGTTGATTTTTAACCTATTTATTGTTAAGTTAATGTAAATAAACCATTAAAAAAAAGTGTTATGAAAAAACTACTATTTGTGGTATGTGTGTTTTTTACACAGACCACTTTTGCACAGACAGTAAGTGTTGAAGACTGGGATAATAATGGTGTCTTAGAATATGTAAAAACATCTGAGGATGGTACTAAATTAGAAGAGGGTTCAATCATTGATGGTCAATATCACGGTAAGTGGACATCTTATTTTAACGATGGAAATATTAGAGTAATCGCTTACTTTAATATGGGTAAAAAAAATGGGACTTGGAAATTTTTTAACCAAGAAGGATTATTAACACATGAAGTAACTTACGAAGATAATAAAAGAGTGAGTGCTTCGATAACCCGCTATTTCGAATAACAGTTCTTATAAGGACGACAAGAAGCTTTCTGAGAGAACCCCATATTTTTACATGGGGTTTTTTCACAATATGATTTACTCATCTTGCGTTTTTTCTTATACTTCTTTTGTTCTTTTTCTTGAATATAAGATTTTAGAACGTCATTAATTAAACTAATCATACTGATAAATATGTCAAAAGAATATAATGTAGAACCAATAGGTATAGAAGAAGTAAAAGAAGAGAAAGAATGTAAATCCTGTAAAAAAGGTCTTAATAATACTCAAAAGGCAATGGTGGTATTGTCTTTATATATGTTAGGTTGTTCTATCTACGGTACAATAGATTTAGTAAAATACTTAATCAACTTGTTCTAAATAAGATTTTAATTTTTCCTTATCTTCCTCAGTTATTTGTTGCTTTGAGACATTTAATTTGATAAAGAAATCTCCAACACCATTTGGTGTTATGTAACCCTTATGTTTTATACGTAAGGGTTTTTCTGTATTTAGACCTTCAGGAAGATTAATCTGTAAATTACCTGTTGGATGATTAACAATATGTGTTTTATTAACTATCATGTCCACAGGACTTAAATTAATATAAGTAACCAAGTCTTTTCCTAGTTTTTCATAATTATTCTTTGTAAGGTTAATCTGTAATAATAAATCACCCTGTATTCCATTTATAAAGTCACCCTTTTTCCCAACTCTTAAGAAATCTCCACTATCCACACTCTTAGGTAGTTTAATTCTTAAGTTATTAAACTTTTCAATAGAACCTATACCATTACAACTTACACAAGGGTCCACAACCATCTGACCTTTACCCCCACATGAAGGACATGGTGTTTCAACTATTTGAGTAAAAAACCCAGTACCTATCTTTTGTTGTAACGCACCGACCCCATTACAGGTAGAACACACTCTTTTCTTACCACCAGTACCTACACATGTCTCACACGAATGTTTGGCTTTATAAGTCAATTCCTTTTCAACTCCGTGATACGACTCTTCTGGTGTTATGGTTACTTTGATGACCTTATCTTTAACTTTAGGTGGTCGAGGTCTTCTTTGTTGATTCATCATGTCGTTGAACATGTCGAATGGATTACCACTACCAAAAGGATTAGGGTTATCATATTGTTTCCTTTTGTTTTCATCACTTAAGGTATCATACGCTTCGGCAACTTCTTTAAACATATCCGCACCTTCAGGGTTGACATCTGGGTGGAATTGTTTACTTAATTTCCTATACGCTTTTTTAATCTCGTCTTGAGACGCGTTTTTATTAACACCTAAAATCTGATAATAATCTTTCATGGACAACTATATAATTGTATTGTTTAAGAATAAGAAAAAGAAACGAATAATCAAAGGTTATAAGTCAGAGAAGCGTGCAAGTGAAAAATTTAAATTATTAATCAAAGAAAATAATGTTGAATTTGAAATGTTACACGAAAATGCTGAAAAATGTAAATTTGAGTTAGCATTGTTGACAAATCAAGATGCATTTCAACTACCAATGTTCCAAGAAGACGATTTAGGGAGGAATCAAGAGGTTTTTATATCATCTGAGACAGATTACACCATTCGACAAATAAAACCCTTTAAAATTGAAGAAAAGATATATGACTGGAACACTAATGATAGAATTAGTTTTGAAACATTAATTAAAAAGTACTGTATAAAAAAAGAAATGAAGAGTATTTCTACCCTTCATAATAAATTGATTATACAAGTTAATGAAAATTTCTTCGTATTCAGTTTAAAGAATGTTGAAGATTCACATAGACTCCTTGAAACTATGGAAAATTATTATAGAAAAAATTCAAGGAACGATGCTATTTTTGTAAAAGATATTTCAACAACACAAAGAAAATGGATGTATGATTTATTGATAAAAAAAGGGTTTGACAAACAAAAACTGTATCGTCAAACCACTACTTTTTCAAAACGAACGTAAATTTAGTTCCTGATATATCTACAACTATTTCTTTCATAGTTCTATATACGTCACCAAAAATACTTAATACTTTTTTATATTCTTCAGATTCTAATTCTACTATGATATTAATATCACCATTGGATAGGATTGTATTGTCGATGATGTCTGTAATCTCAGCGAGTTTCTCTAAGTCATCCCTAAAACTTTTTTTATCCTTTGCCATAGCGTATATTTTTTCTCAACTATCGGAGTGTTTTTAATGTTTTCTTTATTCAAAGAAATTATTTCTTCGATTAAAGAAATTTTAGAGGTTTCAATATCTCTACTTGCCTTCTTCTTCTCCGACTTCAACAGAAGTAACTCCTTCTCTATCTCCCGATTCGTTGTTCTCTTCTCCATCTGAATTAATTATACTATCTAGTTCATCAACGTCAAACTTTAAACTCTTTAAGTCTTCTAATTTTTGTTTGTCAAATATACTCTTAAGTTCTTGAACCTTAGTCCTAAATAACTTTTCTTTCTCTTCTCTTTCCCTGTTGGTTTTAATGATGTTGTCGATAAGTTCTTCAACCGCATTTACCGATTCAGGATTAATTGGACACACAAAAGACAATAATATATTACCATCTTCAACACCAGCTTTAACAACCTCGATGCTTTTATTATTATTTTTTGGCATTACCCATCTATCTGAAAAAACTAAATCATAACTAACGTGAGTCTTTAGTTTTCTAACCGTTTTAAGGTATGGTCCTATCTTACTTATAAAACTGTAGTATGTACTCATAATGTTGAAATTATTAGTGTTATTAAATATGACAGTGCAAGTCCATAATAAACTAAGGCTCTTTGTCCCACCTCAAACTTTTGAGGAGGTGTAGACAAAAGAGCTCTTACAAAGTTTATCAATAGTCTAATAAGTGATAATGACGAAAAGACAGCAACAAAAATTGTAATATATGTCATTAAACTTTCTATCATTTTATTATTTGTTTTTCTCTTCAAGAATTTCTTTTCTCAAATCCTGAAGAAGACCTTTTAATTCTTGAGCTGATTTTCTAGCTCTTACACCTGCAGACTTGTTACCACCATAAAACTTTGTGGTATCAACTGAAAGGTTTTCTACTAATGTTTTGATTGATTCTAATGTTTCCATTTCTTTAACCTTGTTTTTTTAGTTTATTTTTAAAAAACTTAATTTTATATTGCTGATTGTAAATAGAAAAGGAAAAAATTAAACTTGGAGTGAACGTTCCAACGTCTTATATAAGTCCGTAAACATCTCAATGTCTGATTTGGACATGGCTCTTTTTCTATTAAACAACTGAACAAAAAATTCTTCCATCGCTTCTCTAACCCCTTTATCTTTTTGATTGTAAAATACTTCAAAGTAAAAACTTTCGAAGTAGTCATAATCATCATTACTAAATTTAAATGTAATGTTTTCTTTTTTGAAGTTATCTAAGGTTTTGTTCCAACACCACTGAAAGTGTCCCACCTTTTCTTCGTGTGTTACACCTATCTTAGTCTCGTTGTTTTCACTGTGTCCCAAATATGTGGACCTCACCAAATAGTATAATGAAAATGAAAAGTCCTCAAACAAATCACAAAACTCAGGTATGATGTTGTTTGCACGATTCCATGTATCAATGTCCTCTGGTCTCATAGGCTTGGATAGCCAGTTAAAAAATTGGTCCATACTATACTTCTTCATATTAGAAATATAGAATGGACCAAAAAATTATAAAGTTTTATTAATTATTGAGTTTTATAATTGTGAGAAATAAGATTTTTCATTCTCTCAATATTTTCGTCAATCTTAACTTTTTTCTTATTATCTTTTTTTGACTCAGCAAATGTAATACCTGCCATTTCGTCATCGTGTGTCTTGTGACCTGCAAAATCAGTAACAGGTTGAGGAGCTTTGTTGTATGATTGTTTCTTAAGTTTAGCTAAAACATTCATATCTTTTCTCTTCTTAACTTTTTCATTAGCTGGTGTTTCAACAGCATTTGCCCACTCAGGGTTATTACCTGTTTCAGATGAACCAACAATATTTAAATCTAACCATTCGTCATCAGGTTTGATTTGGTCGTAATCTAAGTTCTCCATACCACCTGAACGTGCAATTTGGTCGATGTACTCTTCAACTCCATCAGATGCAGTATACATCATTTTTTCTTTCTTTCTGTCACCATTACCTTTAGGGAATGATTTAGGTTCAGTCTCATAATCACCTTCAGATGCATCCTTTAGATAATCTTTCATCTTCTTAGTTACAGATTTGATGTAATCGTCATTATCTTTCTTAGATGTTTTCATTGCAGTTTTCTGTGATGAAATACCTTCTAATTTTTGTTCTTTAACAATTCTCTCAATTAGTTCAATCATCTCATCTTCAGTTAATTGAAGTGTTTGTTTTTTAGATTCAGTCTTGATATCAGATTTCAAAGTTACTTTGTGCATTTTTCCACTACCTTCAGGAAATTCAAATTCATCTTTACCAGCGTCTTTCGCGGCATCTGCAGCTAAAACAAAGGCGTTACCTTCTTCAACTTCTTCTTCTTCCATTTCCTGACGTTGGTCTTCAATATCAGAATCCACACCAATTACTTCAGTTCTTTCATTGGCTTCTTCTTTACCCGCCATACGTTCTTCTTTACGTTTTTTGGCAACCTCATAATACTCCTCCATCTCGTCAATTTCTTGACTAACAGAATCAGTAATATCTTTAACTTTAGAATCGATTTCCTCATTGATTACTCTCTCAACAAGTTTTTCAATCATATTTTCTATATCTTTCATAACAGTATTTTTATTATAAATATATGGTAAGCGTCAATTATTTGTTTAACCTTTCTATGATAAGTCCCTCAATAAAAGACTTATCTAAATTATATTTTGTTGACACTCGTTTTATGGCTTCTTTAACTAAGTTGTTTTCAAAGAATTCTAACGCTTTGATGTCACCCTGATTACAATATGGGAACTTCTTACATTTATCTTTTACTTTAACGTATTTACCACCCTTACCACCATATTTTGGGAAATTAGGGTTTGTAACTGAATTTAATTTAGAATAGACACTCTTTGGTGTATCAATTTGTAAAGGGTCCTTTCTTCCTCCACCTATAGGGGCATCGTATACACCTACAGACGCTGAAGTAGTTGCCTCTTTAGCTTCTTCTTTATGTGAATCACCTTCAATCTTTTTTAACTTATCATAGTAGTTTAAATCTTCATAGATATGGTCCATTGCAATTTCAAAGGCTACTAACATCTCTGAAGTGTGTTCCATTTCAACATTAACACCTTCTTCCATTTTCTCAATGATAGTCTCAATATCTGTATCATGGTGATTGGCTAAATCTTCTAACGACATATTATCAGCAAGACCACCTTTGATTCTTTCCTCAGTCTCTTTGATTTTTCTTTTCTGTGGTTCACTGAATAATGGTGCCACGTAACCTCCCGCTGAGGCTGCACCCATAGCTTCTTTTGTCTCCTCTTTAGACATTTCTTCTTCGTCTTCAATGTCTTTGGCAATCTTTGTAAGAATCTTAGTTAAAACCTCAGGAGTTAGACCTTTCGTCTTACCTATCTGTGGTGAATAACCTTCTTCTTCGTTTGTCTCTGATTTACTAATATCTTTCTTAAGTTGACTTTTAGCAACTGCTAAATCACCAATACTCTCAGAGCCGAACTCACTTGCACTATTCCCAATTTGAATGTTCATTTGTTTTTCAACTTCCTTTTGTAACATGTTGGTAACCTGAGTCATTATTTAACATTCTTTAAAGTTGGTTCCCAGAAACTTCTTCTGGTCCACATAATTTTATAGAATTCCTTCATTACTTTGGCAACAATCTCACTAACATCTTTTGTGATTTTACCACGCTTGATTTCATCCTGAATCATCTTAACGATTTTGTCCTCAAACTGGTTGATAGTATTAGAATTAAGGAAATCTTTAATTTCCTTTCTAATCATCACCTCAATATCGTTTTTATCTGCTTGTGTTAGTGCCATACTAATAAATACTTTATAAAATATTATTTACCTATTTTCCAATACATACGACCACCAATAATAGGTTGTAAATCTTGATTCACACCCACATTAAGACCGTAGACTTGTTTATTCTTTGTTCTATACATAAACTCACCACCGACATAATTAAGTTGGTCTGTTCTACCGTGAACACCTACACCCCAATAGAATTCTCTTTTATTAAGGTAAATCTCTTTTGTAATAGTAGTGGTAGGTATTAAGATGTTTGATTCAACATCTCTCATAGATATTAAATTACGAGTAACCGTATCGTTAATGACTATACTACCCAAAGTATCCAATTGAATAGTATCACTATAGAAGTACTTTGCATAATAATCTTTAAGGATTTCTAACGTGTCAATATCTGCAGGAATTGTGTCGTGAATGGTCTCAGTTCTGATTCTCCATTTAGGTACATATTCAGTTTGAACAACAGATACTGTATCCCACTTAGTTTCAACCTTTGTAACAACAACAGGTTCAGTAGGTCCCTCTTCTCTTTTACAACTTCTTTGTAATAGTAAGATGATTACCAATACTAAGATTAATACTGTTTGTATGGAAGAGATATACTTTTTCATTAGTCTTCTACGTTTTGTGTTTTCTTTCTTTGAGACAACACCTTAGCCCATTTTGATTTGAACTTATCATAATAAGATGTTAACTTATTAATCAACTCTACTAAGTTAGTATCCAATTTAATCATATCACCGTTGATGTATACACCGTTGTTTTCTCCAATAGAGAAGTAGAACTCCACATCAAAATCAATAACCTTACCTGACCAGTCAACATTGTTAGGGTATAAGTTTAAAGTACCGAAGTCAGACAAATCAGAAACTTCATTTACGAAGTCGTCCATCGTCTCTTGAAATGATATTTTTTCATCCGTTGATAATTCCAAATCTTGTTTGTCTTTACCATGAAGTGTAATCAAACCACCCGACACTCTATAAGACTTTTTCTTTTCTTCTTGCGGTGTAGTTTCAATATCCATTTCTTCTTCTGAATCGGCGTCAATGTTTATTGCCCCATCTTCTTGCTCATTGATAAGACCCTTATTTACAAGAGTTTCTTTATACTCCTGTAGGTTGTTCTTCCCTAACATATTTCTAGATGCTTCTAAAAGGGATTTTAGTTCGTCATACTGTTTGCTCATTTTCTATATTTTTTACAAGTTCTTCAAAGTCGAAAGCTGGACTTAAATCTGTGAGTTCTGAATCGTAATTACTATTTGAAGTAATACCATGGAACTTTTCAATTTTATCCACCTTTACATTATGACCTATACTGGTCTTAGGTATATCAAAATCATCACATAGTTTTTTTATGAGATGAGTAAGACTTTCCATTTGTTCCCCTGTGTAGGGTTGCCAAAAGAAATATCCCCTCCATTTCTTTTCATATATCCTATCTTTATAAATATTACCTATCCAGTTAATGTAACCCCCATCTAAAGGGTTTTTCTTCATCCAACCTAAATTCTCTAAAGAAATAATGATATTTTGTTTGTTATGTGAAGCCACCTCCATGTAGTGACCGTAAGTGTCGGGAGGTATAATCTGATAAACCTCACCTTCACGAGAAATGACATAATGGGGAAGTTTTTTGTTTTCCCCATTACGTCTGTATTTTAAACTTGATATATAATCCCTGAACGTTCTACCTGTATGTGTTAAAAGTATTTGCTTTTTTCTTTTGTATTTTCCAACAGGTTTAAATTCTGTCAATTCTTGTATTGCTACCGCCATCTCTCCTCTTATAGATAATTCTTTTTTTATTTGGAGTTGGAATGACTATAGGTTTCTCTTCAATTTCTTCTTCTTTCTCTTCAGTTGTACTTTCTTCTGAGTCATCTTCCAAGTCTATCATTTCTGATAATTTATTAATTTTTCTCAATAAATCATCAGTTATGTCATTACTTTTTTCTTTTTCTACTTTTTCACCTGTTAATTTTTCAAGTTCTTTCTCTAATCTTTCAATTAACTCATCAGTCGGTTGTAAAGGTTTTGGTTCCTCATCTACCATTTCTTTTTCTATCTTACCCGCCTCTTTTGAGATATCATCAACATCTTCATCAGAAAAATTAGGTTCAGGGAATTGCTCTAAGAAGTCTTCCATTTCTTCTTCGGTCCACATACCATCATCATCCATATCTTCATTATCAGGTTCAACCTGATTTTCAGGATATGAATCATCATTCTTTTTCCTTAGTTGGTCAAAAGAGAAGTTCGCAGCAATTACTAATGAAATTGCCAGTGGGTCAAACACAAATATGATTACCAACAAAAGAATATTAATAATTTCATTCATCGGTTTACCCGTAAGTTCACTAAGATATTTTAAAGGACCTAACTCACTCGCAAGTTCTGCACCACTCTCAGTTTCTAATATCTTAACTTCTAAACTACTGATAGAATCTGTTACCACTTCTAATTTTTGCGCTACTTCATCTCTTCTAATAACCGCGTTATCTAATTCTTTTTGTAACGCCCTACGTGTTGATGATGATGTTGTTGTGATAATTTCACCAGTTTCTCTGTCTTTATATTGAATAACATTATTAGAAAGACCTTTACGTAAATCACTAATACTTTGGTCTAACTGACCTTTTTCTTCAATATAATATGTTCGATTATCTTCGAATCTACCTTTCTTTAATTGTAAGACTGCGACTTCACTATCGACAATCTCTGACTTTGTTGCAGTTTCTTGATATGCTGCAGATAAGAATCCATAGATACCTGCAGAGGTTATCGCAACTAGTACCACAGCTGCGATAGTTAGGTAGATTTTCAATAATTTGTTTAACCTACCCCAATATTGATATAATAAAGACGCAATTACCAATTTAGCTACTTCTAACGATGTTGCCATCACAATAACTTCAAACGAAGCACCTGCAAATAGTTTACTTAAACCTGATACAGAATAGAATGCAGCAGAAGCACTCACCGACAGTGCCGAGAGTGCTATGATACTAGGAAATATACGTCTACGTATTTCTTTTAAAAATTTCATAATCCTATTTTTACTATTCTATAAATAGTTTAAGGTATTATAAATAATCAAATAGTGTAGAGCTTTCGTTTCTTAGCTTACGTAATGCTTTTTCTTTGATTTGTCTAACTCTTTCCTTTGTAAGACTGAAATCCCCACCAATATCTTCCAATGTTCGTGGTGTTCCCGTTAGACCATAATAGTCCTCAACGATAGACCTTTCACGCTCATCCAACACAGACATAATGTTTAATAGTTGGTTTTTAAGGAGACCTTCCGTGTTAAAAGACTCATCAGGTTGAACCGAGTTTGTGTTCTCAATCAAATCCAAAAGTGTATCACCTTCTTCATTAATGTAGTTATCCAAACCTGTTGTCTTTGGGAGTTGTGTGTACTTGTCGTCCAACTCTTTGTTGGTCTTTTGTGCCTCTTTCTTTGCCTTATGTAGGTCCTGAACCACATTAACTGGTAGACGAATAGTACGTGAGTTTTCGTTTAGAGATTGTAGAATTGATTGTTTAATCCACCAAACCGCATAAGAAATGAATCTAAGTTTCTTTGACCAATCAAAGTTCTTAATTGCTTTCATCAATCCGTAGTTACCCTCAGCAATCAAATCAGACATATCAAGTCCTTGATTCTGATACTGTTTAGCTACGGTAATAACAAACCTTAGATTACCTTCCAATAATTCTTGGTGTACCTTTTCTTTTTGTTCATCTGTACAGTCAGGTGAACACATAACTTCTGAAAGTTCACGTTCCCTCTCAGGTGTCATCACATCAATCTTGCGGATGTCTTTAAGGTACATTTGAATTTCGTCTTGGTTTAATGGGTGCATAGTTGTCGTTTCTTTAATTTCTTGCATATTCATCGAGTAATTGTTTTTCATACTTTGTTAGAGATTCCATTCCTTTTTCTTTCACCTTCTCAAGTAGACTATCCAATGTAGGTTTCATATACTTTGGATTCTTCTTCAACTTGAGTTTGGTGATGAGTGGGTCTTCATCGTCCTCATCCATAAACAAAGGAGTCATATCGTTAGGGTCAATCTCTTTCATTGCCTCATTCAAAAAGTAGTCCATTACTTTATATAACTCTTCTTCACCTTGTTTATCGGACATTTTGTCAGTATTGTCATGTTTTTTGTTTTCTGACTCCAAATCAAATAGATTTAATTTAAGTGAATCGTCCATGTGAACTGCCATGTTGTCGGTATGTTCAACCAAAAACCACTGGTCTACAATAGAATCCAACGCTATTTGAATAAACTCCCTCAACTCATCGAATGGTAATTTCGATTCAAAGTTACATACAATATTTGAATCCCCATAATTAAACTTCAAATACTTTGAAGAACTTATAGGTATCAACTGAAGTGGTATTTCTCTTAGGATTTTAGAACCTTCCTCGAACTGAGTGAAGATAAACAATAGATATGTACTTTCCTTTTTACTCATTTACACTTTTTTTTAAATCTAATTATATTTATTAAGAAAAACAAATTATTATGAAAAAACTTGTTATTTCTGAATCTGAGCTTACAAAGTTAATACAAAAAGCCGTAGGAAAAAAACTTGACGAACAAATTTCATCAGAATTTTCCGTGGAACCTGAAGTAGGTAAGACAAAAAGAGAAACTGAACTCGAAGACGTTTTCGGTAAATACAGTGGGGAAGTACCTGCAGATGTTATAAGATATATGAGAAAGAACCCTAAACTAATCATTAGTAGAATGTTAGACATTTATGGAGCTAAGATGGTAGACTACATGATTGACTCAGCTAAAAGTAATGTAGAACCTGAAGGTGAAGACCTAATGGAAGGTTCAGCTGACGAAAATGGTGACGGTGTTATCTCAAAAGAAGAGTTATACAACCACTTCGATTTGGATGGTGACGGTGTGGTGACAATGGACGATTATGCAGTTCATGTCGATTATCACTGTGAAAACCCTGAACTATTAGATTCTTACAGAGATTCAGATTCATATAGAGAAAAAATGGACCTACCTCGTGGTGAGTTCGATTCATTCTTCGAAACAAGCAAAGCAATGAATGAACAAATAGAAGATGAGGAAAGAATGGAGAAATATCCTGTAGATGATTTTGATTTTGAATTAGATAAGAGTGACATCATGGATATATATTCATTCAAAGGACCTGTAAGACGTTTCAGAGGTTCTATCTATGTAGATGGTATCGTACCTCAAACAGATGATACAGAATACGACAGAGAACTTGCAAAGAAGATTATGGAGTTCTACCGTAGAGAAATGAGCAACCAAGAATCATACGTAGGTGGTGTAGGTTTCAAACAAAGAAGTTTACTTGACCCTTACGACAATATGGACTTTTAACCAAACCAATATAAATAAGAAACCCACCATCACGGTGGGTTTTTTTATGCGGTTTAGATAGAATACTTTTTATCCTTTTGGTTTACCAACTCATAACGTTGTTTTTTAGGATTATAAACCACACCACTCTTTTTCAGATAGAACTTTTTGAACAACTTAATCATAACACTTATTATTTACACTCAACAACATAATGAACAGTTCTGCGGAACCCATTGTACTGTTCACCACTATTACCATACAATACACCATCAACCAATGCCAATGCGTGTCCCTTAACAATTATGAAGTAACGACCAACAGGGTGTTGCTCCATGAAAGACTTTACAGTATATCCAGTCTCTTTCTTATATTTTGGGTTTACCAACTTCTTACGTCCACCAAAAGCATGTCTCGGATGGTAACCCATTAATTTCATTTTATAACCGTTCTTTTGACGGTCTAATACATTTTTAAGATACATTGAAGTGTAAGTTCCTTTACGGTTTTCACGTTTGAACTTATCCGCCACAAATTTGTGAGCCTTATCATAAGGAAGGTCCAAAGCTATCATAAAAGCACGAACAACACAATCGTTATTCTCTTTCTTTGCCAATTCACTCTGAGAAGTAGAGATAGTGTTAGAGTCTTTGAAGAAGTCGTCTTTGATTTTTTTACGAGTTACAGTACGTCCACTCCAAGTAGTGTGTGTAGTAGTTTCGATGATGTTCTGCTTTCTTGCCATAATTCCTTCCTTTTGTTATACAAATATACAACATTAAAACTAAACGGCAAAACTTTTAACCATTAAACTCTTTTGGAATATCCAACCACCTGGTAGAAATCCTTCTTACCATCACAGTAGTCTTTGACTAACTCCAACAAAGTTCGGAACATAAATGCATCTGTGGTCTGCTTCTCGCACCGAGTGAACAACTCAATGAACGCAGTCAAGGTGTCCATAGGATAGTAACCGTGACCATTCAACTCATCATAGACTTGGTCTAATTCACTTTTAGATTGTAGTTCATAGTTGTCACGTTCTTCTACCGTTTGAAATGGCTCCATTTGGTCGTACTTCTCCAACATATTGAAAACAAACCCTCGAACCAGTCCTTTGTTGTATTCTGCCTTTACCAACAGGTCCACAATCCAATGGGTGTGAGAAGGTGTTCTCAACCTCTTTCCAGGTTCTCTATATTTTACAATAAAGTCTAAGTCAGGATTTTCTCCACGGAATCCTTGGTAGATACCGATGGCCGTTCCATCTTCCATTGTGTAGTAATTTAGTGGTGGATAGTAGTTATCCGTTCCTCTTTGTTTATAGGTAAGTTCTTCTGTTGTCATTATAATATACTTTTTAAATCCTCTTCTAAGTTATAATATCGATTAATTCTAACACTATGTTTAGGTTTATTATCCCAACAAATCATATTTTCATTTACGACCATCAAATCTTTAATTCTATCCTCCATGACAATTCTTGGTCTCGCATTTTCACGGAAATATCCTATTTTATTTTTAAAAATTAAATTCTCAATGGTTTTAGAATCAATACCTTTTTGTTTGTATTCATTAACCAAACTAATCACTTTTTCTTTATAATCAAAATATTCGTTTTCTACATTACCAATATAACGGTTACTAAAATTTAATTTAGTAGAACCATCCATAACTTTATAAAAAATCTTAATTGACTCCTTATTAACCTCAAAAATTTCGTCATGGTTGGATTGAGTAATATATTTTTTTAGACCATTTCTTAATTTTGTTTCTATGTCTCTAGCATCTGCATAATTTTCAAAAATATATGTTTCTAAAAATTTAATAGGTCTCAGATGTTCAGTTGTATTATATGATATTAATCTAGTATTAAGACAATTTGTAATACCGAATTTATAATAATCATCTACACCATCTGAAGCTAAATAAAGATATCCTTTAGACATAACAAATTAATTTTAAACAAATATAAGGAATATTTTTTATTCTCACAAATCTTCGTCATAAAAAATTACCTCAACACCACTTTCTTCAAACATCTGAACACTTCGTTTGGCATGTTCATCCCAATGTTCTCGGTTTCGTGTGGTATCCTGAGTCTTACAGTAGATACGTCTTACCCCTGAACTAATAATCCCACGAGCACAATCACTACACGGTATACCACAGGTCAGATACATTGTCGTATCACGAAGACTTACTCCGATACGTGCTGCGTTGTATAAGGCGTTACGTTCAGCGTGTTCAAACCAGTAGTATTTCTCTGGTCTTACCTGACGTTCTTCAACATCATCGTTGATACCACGAGGAAAGGAATTATACCCAGTGGTAATAATCTCATGGTCCTTACCAACGATAACTGCACCAATCTTAGTTCTACGGTCTTTTGATTTTTCTTTTACCTGTTCGGCAATATTAAGGAAATATTCATCCCACTTCATCTTCATCTACTTTTTCATACCACGATGGATTTGGTAACCCTGAATAGTGGTCCCAAGTTTCATCAGGTAACCAATTTATTGTTTCACCTGAGAGACGTTGTTCGTCTTCTCTATCTTTACTATGCTGTCCGACCATTGTGATACTAAAGGATTATGTGTTATTACAAATATTTTTTCGAAGTAGTCTTTAATCTTATGGAAGAATTCTGATACCATCTCTAAGTTATCGTTTGATATCTTCCCAAACACCTCATCAAATACTACAACATTTGGTTTTGGTAGAGAACATACTTTTGACAATACTGCTCTTAATGCTAATGACGCAATTGTTCTTTCATATCCTGAACCTGAACTCATCAACTTTTCAATACCAGTGTTGTTATCAACCATCCAAAATTCTACCTCATCTTTGTCAGATATTCTAACTTCCAATTTGAACTCAGCAGAATCAATAAGTAGTCGTTGTAATTCTGAGTTGATTACAGGTGTCATTGACCTCATAATCATCTTTGAAATACCTTTCTTACCAAATAGTTCCAAATAGATTTTATACAATCTTAGTTTTTCCTCTTCTTCTTTTATTTGTTTTATGAACTCTTTGTTTTCTTCAATCTTTGTTTCACGATTTTTGATGTTGTTTTTTGAATCACTAATCTTTGTATTCACCCCATCTCTTTCAGTTGTTAGAGTATCTAATCTCATATCTGCTTTGAGAATGGTTTCGTCAATTTTTTTGTTTTCTTCTAAAAGTTTTTGTACTTCTTTGAATCTTTTAAGTTTTTCTTCCAATCCACCTTTTTTCAATTCCAAAGTCTCCAACTGAATTTCAATCTTTTCCTTTATCAGTTTATTTCTTTCATAAAGGTCAAACTCTTTCTTAAGATTTACAAATGACTGTTCTTGTTCAGTCAATCCACTCACCTGAACGGTTGAATGACTAATTCCAATATTAATATCATCCAACTCTTTTTTTCTCTTTTCGGTATACTCCGACTGTGCCAAAACAATACCACAATATTGACATTGTAGACCTCCTTCAAAACCTTCCAACTCTTCCTCAATATCTTCTTTCTTTGAAGACATTGTAGCCAACTTGATTTTTTCTTCTGATAAGATTTCTTTAACCTCATCGTGTTCATCTTCATGGTAATACTTAGATGGTTCTACCACTTCAATGTCACCAAGCTCTTTGATAGTGTCGGTTATTTTAACACCATATTCTTTGATTTCATTTTCCAATGTATCAGGATTAACACGAAGAAGTTCATTGTCCAAACCTGTATGTTTCTTTTTGATTAACTCATCTCTGTATTCTTGCCCCTTTTCTATACGAGCGTTCACATCCTTAAGTTCATCATCATACGTTTGAATGTTTTTATTCTCCTGTTCAATATCCATCTTAGCAATGTCTATTTCTTCCTTGAGTTTTTCAACATTGTAGATATTTGAAATCATTCTCTTTGAATAGTTTGAAGTAATTTCTTTGGCGACATCTTCCTTCAATTTCAAAGAGTCCAAACCTAGAAAACGCGAAAGTACTTGACCCCTTGCCGTTGGTTTTGAGTCGATTAATTCTTCTAAGTTTGTAGCGGTTGTTAAAATGGTCATCAAAAAGTCATCCATCGTTCCGATTGATTTCTTAATGAATTCCTCGGTTTCTCTTCTTTGTTCTCCAGTGAAATTCTGAAGGCTACCATCCGCCAATTTTTTAAAGAACTCCAAACTTGTACTTACAGTATAGTCAACCTTATTTCTTTTCATTTTTCGGTTAACCTCACGTACAATTACATAGTCCTCACCATCAATAGTAATTTCACCTTTAACACTAACCTTATCCTTGTCTCTAAATCTATTAAAGATTTCTTCTGCCTTGCTTGTTTTTGTCGTTGTGTTAAAAAATAAGAAGAGTAGGAGGTCTACAGTCAATACTGTCTTACCACCAAAGTTTGGTGGGTTGGACTCTACCGCAGCAATCCCATTGACTTTCTCGAAGTCTAATTTTTGTTTATCACCAAAAGATAAGAAATTAGAAAACTCAATATTTTTAATATACCACTTTTTGAAGGGTGTGATATCAGCCTTTTCAGCTGCAATCTTATCTTCAACCAGCCCATCAACATTAAGAATCTCATCCAAATCATCTTCATACCCATTTGCCTTCAAATATTTTTTGATAAGTTCTTTTTGAAAGTTTTCATCCAAAATATTCATAGATACATCAACAGATTGTATTTCTGTATCCTCAGTTTTTACTTTGGTTACAACATTTACATTCTTTGACTTATATTTCTTTTCAAAGTATGTACGAACTCTCTTGATTCTTTCTTGTGTGAAATTATCAGGAGTATCTTCCCATACAACTTGAATATAAGGATTTTCTAATGTATCTACGTCTAACTTGTGACTCATGTAGGTATAATTAAGTTCTTTTGGTGGATTAAACAAATCCATTTCTTTTGTTACAGTTTAATGTTTAGAGGTTGTTCTTCAGACATTACCTCTTCAGTGTTTTCTGTCTCACCTGACAATTGTTTTCTCATTAGTTCAAGTTGCTCCATCATAGCCTTTTGGTACTCCTCTTGGAACTTACGTTGTACACCTTTAATTTGATTGTTTCTACGTTGAACTCTTTTTCTGTGTGCCTTTGCACCACCTCTGTTTTTACTTTTTGGCATAACTTATTTGTTTTTTTTAGATTCTAAATAATCGACTATGAAGCCGATAGCTACAAGTATATTCATACCCCCTGACATAATCAACTCGTGGAGGTCATTATATACATTTAATGATAAGTGAACATGACCGACAACCCAAAATGGAATCGCTAAGTTCTGACTTATCCATACTACCGTATATTTTAAAAAATGTTTCATCAATTAAAAGAAATAGTAATTTATTATTTCGTGTAATTGCCCTTCAGCAAATCCACCTGTTATCATTATATACATAAGGTAAAACCATCCGAAACAATAATGAATTAAAGCCCACCCAATAGAGTGATTAAAATACCAACTTACCAAAAGAGCAACCAGTCTAAAGACCAATCTCCAATCCCTTGGAAATAGTTGGTATACTAACTTTACTTCCTTATCTACTTTCTGTTTTCCTCGAACCATTCTACCATCGCATTAATAGCCCATACACCACCTGAGGCCAACATACCATCGAAGAACACACCCACATAAGGATGTACCTCCATAATATTAACCCACGGTGACCATATGAAGCTCATAAAAAATCCAACCCATGTTGAACAACACATCATACAAGTAATAATACCGTTGATAAAGTTGAATAAGGGTGAAATTACAGGTACTCTCATGTTACCCATTGTGTTGATTGAGTCTCTCAATCCTTGAAATATGGAACCGTAAACAAGTATCTGTGTCATTCCATATGCTGCAATTAACCAAAGTAATAAAATCATCATCTATATAAATTATCGTTTAAATTTGTCGACCCCATAAATTTAGCTTTAATAGGTCCTTTTATTTTTTCTAATTCTACAACATTTTTTTCAATTTGTAAAATCTTTTCATCTTTTTCAATTATTTCATCTCTCATCTTTGAGATGGTCTCTTGTAGTTTTTTGAGTTTTTCTTTGTCTTCAACTTTAACTTCTTTTTCTACTATTTTCTCTATTTCAACAGGAACCTCCTTGATTACCTCAACTTCCTTAATAACCTCTTTAGGTTTCTCCTCCAAAAGAACTTCCAATTCAGATATCCTCCCCTCCAATTCACTCTTCTCACTCTCCTTTTCATCTATTTTTCGTATATATTCGGATATTTGCGTATCATATCCCTCTTTTTCTTTTTGGAAAATATTTTCATTTTCTTTCATCTTAGTGGAAAATTTTTGTTTATCCTTTTCCAACTTGGCGATTTTATTGCCGAGTTCCTTGACCTCTTCATCATCGGTGATATAGACTTCTTTCTCAACAATTACTTCTATCGGTTTTTCAACCTCTATAATCTTCTCTACCTCAACAACAACTTCTTTTTCAACCTCTTTGATAACTTCGACTGGTACCTCTTTAATTACCTCAACAGGGACTTCTTTTTCAACTATCTTTTCTACAGGTACCTCTTTGATGATTTCCTTTTCTACTATCTTCTCAACAGGTATTTCTTTGATGATTTCTTTTTCGATGACCTTTTCAACCTCAACAGGAACCTCTTTAATAACTTCTTTAATGATTTCCTTCTCAACTATCTTTTCTTCGAAAACAATCTGTTCACCATCTTCATTAGTTAATAAGCCATATTTTTCAATCTGATATCCTTTATTAAAACAAGTCTTGATGAACTCCTCAAAATCAAGTTCATTTAAATCACAAAAAGAGCTTATATCCTTTAACTCTTTTGAGGTTAAATTAATAATTGGTGAGTTGTTCTTTGCCATGTTCTAAATCTTCAATGTCAGTTATTTTAAAAGATAAGAAAGGACGAGGATTTGTTAAGTCAACAAATTTGTATTTGTCATCTTTAACATTGTAGATACCAAACCCATGTTTGGAGATACTTTCCCCAAAATTCTGTTGAATAGTAGACCCTACCATATACGCTTTCTTTTTACCTGGTATATCGATAACCTGACGTTTATGTATGTCACCACATAATACAATATCTAATCCTTTGAATTTTTTAACATCGTAAGCGTGGTCACCAAACCCATAACCTGTGTCGGTGGTTAACCCTTGAATAGGGTCATGGAACAATCCAATCTTATACCCTTTGGCTTCTGATATTTCAGGAGGTATATTCCCCTGAAACTGTGAGTATACACACCAACTAACGTTCTCATCTTCATATACCCCTCTGTCTCTATAATAGACAATCTCAGGGTTCTTCAACGAGTCGATGATGGGTGTCAACGCATCCAAACGGTTAAGGTTGTTGTTAAGGAAGTCATGGTTACCAGGAATAAGGACCGTCTTTGCAATCTTGGTACACTCTGTTAATACCCACGCCACAATCTCAATAAGTTCAGGTGTCATTTGGTTTTTACTGTGAACCAAATCACCAGTGAATACAATACGGTCAGGACCTATCTCTTTAAACTTCTCTAACATCTCAGTCAGAATCTGTCTATACAAGTCGTGGTCCTTAAATAATCGTAAGTGTAAATCTGAAAAGTGTACTATATTATTTACCATTCTTTTTTATTTTCCAATACTTTCTCAATCTTAACGCAAGGTATTTACCAAACATCGATGATATAACATAAACAATCATCATGATATAATCAAGTTGGATAACCGCAGAAACACCAATTGCGGTGGAAAATAACCATACTATTGCAAGAAAAAACCCTACTAACAGGGTTCTTTTCATATCTTCATCGTAACTGTATTTTATTTCCAAAAGTTTTAATAAGTTGAATGCTATCTGAATAATAGCCAAAATAAAATACATCATATTACTTAAATAATTTTCCTAATATATCTAATTTGATTTTGTCCCATCCCTGAGCATCAGTTCTATTCCATAGATAGTAATCAGATAATCTATCATATTCCTTCCATAAAACATTAGAAAGAAAAAATATGTCCCAATTATCTATAGTGAATTTTCTAACATTAGCACCGTTAGGTAGTCTAAACTCAAATCTTAATAATGAATAGGTTCTAAAATTAACATCAACACCTAACAATTTAAACCCCCATGACGCTTGGTTGTCATGTAAGTATAAATTTAAAAGGGAGACCTTTAAATTAACTCTCCTCGTTTTCCATGCTATTTTTTGTAATACTTTCTTCATTTTCATTATTTTGTTTGTTTTGATTCCACATTTCGTCCCAGAAATAAAATTCATCTTTTGACATCACATATATATTTTAGGAGGTTTGCCAGGAAAATCCATACCGTCTTCTTTGATGGGTTCCTGAATAGTTATAGGGTTCATCGGTGATGGTCCCTTTTCAATAATTATCTGTTTATCCGTTTCTATTTCAGATAAATCCACCTCACTCATCTTATTTTGAATATATCTAATTTCATCAATAGATAATCCATTTTTTCCATGTAAAAAACCGTCTAACCAGTGTATAAAATCATTACTCTTCATTTCCTCTAATATCAAAGTCTTTGTTAATGTGTGAACACTCTGTACAAACATAGGTTTCCATAGGAACCATCTCGTCTGTCGCAGACCCCGTTAATAATTTACTAACTTTTTTTATAATTGTCACCTTATCGAAGAAAATATTTCCACAATTTTCACATTCGATATTTGGCATATCCAAAGGGTTGATTCTTATCTGACTGTCGTTGTTAAAATCCATAATTATCTTTTTAAGGTACAGAAGGAAACGATGATGTATCTTTGACCTGCCTCAACAGGTAATCCACCGTGCCAGTGGGTGATTTGTCCAGGGTGAATTGATACATCACCTTTCTTTCCTTTTAGTTTAGCGTTTTGGTTAGGGAAGTAAGTACCCCCACCCTCAAAATCTTCGTTAAGTGTTACCACCGTAGTGATTTGACTTGCATCGTGGTGTAATGCCAAATGGTATTGTGCATATGGGTGATAACGAGCAATGAAATTCTCACTGTTCATATCTACCCATGAAGGTTCTTCCAACTTAAAAACTTTGGCAGCTAAAGGCCAAAAATACTTTTTCAATATTTGATGGTATGTAGCACCTAAACCTATAGTCTGTAAAACCATATCAGTTGTAGGGTAACTTTCATGACGGTCTACTGTCCAACAGTTACAGGACTCAGCCTCATCAATTATAAAATCACAAAACTCTTCAGTGAACGCAGGAATAGTATAGATATTCAATAATTCTTCTTGAACATATAACTCCCAATTCTTTGATAGTAGTTCTGGTTTTAAAAATCTTCTTTCCCACTCCTCTGAATTTTCAAAGTAAGTGTATAACTCTGGGTGTATAGGATTTTCGTGCTTATTCTCCATTATTTTTCTATGTTTCTAAGTCTAAACCAATTTTTAATACTGAGTATTGATGTTGTTAAAATTGCCATACCTGTTAAAAAGAATATACCGTCAAATTCGTTGTAAGGACTAACAATCATAGTTAACTCTACCAAACCTAACATATATCCAAACCATAATATTACCCAAATAAAATCAGGTATTCTTTTGGTTCTTTTTTCAAGTTTTTCAACTTTCTCATCGTGTACAACTCTTCTCAATGCATCTTGTAAATCTTTTCCATACGCAGGAACTTTGCTGGTTTTACCATCCTCCTCTTGAATGGTCACTTCGTATTTTAACCATCCGTCAAAGGTTTTACTTTCCTTTCTTAATTCCGCGTGAATTGCTTTTCTTTTCATTTTATTGTTGCTCTTCTTTATCTCTTTTATAGTTTAAGTAAATCTGTCCAAAACACAATCCAAATAGAAATGAACCTAATATAGAATCCGTCATCCAAAACGCGATTCCTAATATTGCTAAAAATGGGTTTGAAATTCTAATCACTGGTACAATATGACATTAAAAAATACCTATCACCATTAGATACTCTTCTCATTCCGTATCTATGTGTGATTTGTCCTGGGTACATATACACATACCCTTGTTTTGGGTTTATTACTTTACCGTATTTGTCAAAGACAAGTTCACCACCTTCACTATCACCATCTAACTTACAATATAACGAGATGTGT
>Ga0255784_10000626_pt1 | contig 28680 bp, 17 predicted proteins | sample 101ome_14_FD_179982 | JGI IMG/M metagenome (GOLD analysis project Ga0255784, IMG submission 179982) | Coastal salt marsh microbial communities from the Groves Creek Marsh, Skidaway Island, Georgia - 101403AT metaG (version 2) | ecosystem: Environmental > Aquatic > Marine > Intertidal zone >...
TAAATAAATCACAAACTGATATTGGATATACCGTATCTTCAAATTCATTTACAACAGATATGTTTGATGGATTTGATATGGTATTGATGGGTGATATTCATAAAAGACAGATTTTACAAGCATACGAACCTGATAATGGATTACCTGTAATTTCATATTGTGGTTCAATGATTCAACAAAATCATGGTGAGGTTTTAGAAAATCATGGTTATTTACTTTGGGATGTTCCAACAAGAAGTTATGAAGAATTTGATATTCATAATGATTATGGGTTCTTAACTGTCGATGTAGTTGATGGTAAAATTCCACAATGGGTTTATGATGAGGTTGGCACAAAACTTCCAAAGTATCCAAGATTAAGATTAAGGTTTACCAATACCGAACCAAGTGATATGAAACTTCGTATCACCGAATTGAAAAAATTATTTAAGGTTGCAGAAGTTACGGTAACGAGAACAGATACAATCGGTCAATTAAAGACTAATACCAAAGTAAATAAAAATATTGTTGGTGATGTTAAAGATGAAACCTTCCAAAACTCACTTATTAGAGATTACTTAGAAAGACAATACCTTCTAGAATCAGAAGAATTGGATAAGATTGCAGAAATCAACAAAGAGTTAAATACCCAAATAGATAATTCAGATATTGCCGGTAACATTCTTTGGACACCAAAAGAATTCCAATTCTCTAATATGTTCTCTTATGGAGAAGATAATAAAGTAAGATTTGATAAAGCACAAGGTATTGTTGGTATCTTTGCTCCTAATGCTTCAGGTAAATCTTCACTCTTTGATGCATTATCTTTTTGTATCTACGATAAGAACTCAAGAACTCATATTGCTAAGAACATTTTAAACAATCGTAAGAGTACTTTCTATTGTAAGTTTAACTTTGAGATTGATGGAGTGGATTACTTCATTGAACGAACTGCTAAGTATGTTAGAAAACAAACAGCAGTAAAGGTTGATGTCAACTTTTGGTCAGAACAAGGTGGTATTATCACTTCACTCAATGGAGAACAAAGAAGAGAAACCAATGCTAATATTGAAAAGTATTTAGGTAAGTTTGAGGACTTTGTTTTAACTGCACTATCCCTACAAGGAAACAACGCACTCTTTATTGATAAATCACAAACAGAAAGAAAAGAAATCCTTTCTCAATTTATTGGTGTAGATATCTTTGATAAATTATATCAAAAGGCTGCAGATGAGAATCGCGATAATGCAACACTTATCAGAAAATTCAAGTCAGATGATTTTACGACTAAACTTGCCGACATTGAAACTCAACTTAAAACCGACAAAAATGAGTACAAACTCTTAGAGTTAAATCAAAAATCTCTGAAGGAGGAAGAAGATTTATTAAACAGACAAATCATTAAACTAAATGAGAAAATTGTAAAGTTAAATGCCGATAGTGGAGTTTCTGTTGATGAATTAGAAGACAGATATTCAATTCTCGTAGAAAAGAAAAAAGAAATTGTTTTATCTAAATCATCTATTCAAGAACGAATTAATCATCGAGAAGAATTACAAATCACTTTGGATGAAATCCTTGACCAATTCGATGAAGAAGATTTAGAAGAAGGGATTGGTAAGTTAAAAGATACAAAAGAAACTTTACGAGATGTAGAATCACAGATAGATAAGATAAAGTTAAAATTAGATTCTTTATATGAAAGGAAAGACCATTTAGATAAACACAAATACAATGAAGATTGTGATATCTGCATGGAAAACTCTCAAACCATCTTAGAACAAAAAGAAAAGGTAGAATCTGGTATTAAAGAACACGAAGTTGAATTTAAATCAGCAGATGAAGAGAGATTGATGGTCAATTTATTAATTGATTCTTTAAAAGGATATGAAGAAGAGTGGGATAAATTTCAAGATGCTAAAGATAAAGAAGATAAACTTGATAGAGAAATTTCTCAACTTATCAACAAGTTATCGACAACCGAAACCGAAGAAATTAGATTAGAAACTCAAATCATTCAACTTGAACAGTTGATTGAAGAGTATTATAAGAACGAAGAGCAGATAAAGAAGAATAAGGAAATTAGAGAAGAAATTACAGGTGTTCGTGATAAACTGAAAATTGTTAAAGATGATTTGAAATCTGTAAATGGTGATATTCTTAAATTGAATGGTAAAATTTCTGCTCTACAAAATCAAAAAGAAACTATTGAGGGTAGAATTGAAGAAGTTAAAGATTTAGAAGAACAATCTAAGTTATTTGATTATTATCTAAATGCTCTTTCCAAAGATGGTGTAAGTTACGAACTCATTGAAAAATCACTTCCAATGATTGAAGGTGAGGTAAATAATATCCTTGCACAAATCGTAGAATTTGGAATGCAATTAGAAATGGATGGTAAGAACATCAATGCCTACTTAGTTTATGGAGACCAAAAATGGTCTTTGGAAATGTGTAGTGGTATGGAACGATTTATTTCTGGTCTTGCAATACGAGTTGCTTTAATCAATGTATGTAACCTCCCAAGACCTAATTTCCTTGTGATTGACGAAGGTTTTGGTACTTTGGATAGTGAGAACCTACAATCTTTATTTATGTTGTTTACATACCTTAAAACTCAGTTTGACTTCGTAATGGTAATTTCACACATCGATTCAATGCGAGATGTAGTAGATGGTCTTATCGAGATTAAGAAAACACCAGAAGGATTTTCACAAGTTAAGTTTTAACTCGTAAAACATTTTGAGGTTTTACACTTTGAGGAGTGGGTTTGTTGATTCTTTGTTTTATCATCGATTCAATTAACCCACTTTTTGTATATCCATGTTCTGCACAATAGTGGTGCAATTCCTCGTATAATTCCTTTTTTATTTGTATTGTCGTATATTTTCCCATAATATATAGAGTTCTATATAATATATATAACTTAATTTTTTAAGGATATATTTATATTGTATAGGAGTTTTATATGGCTATAATAAAAAAATATTCACCTTTTCAAAATTTATCTAACTATCAAACTTTTTTGATAGATACAAATCCTAATTCAAGATATTTTAGAATTACCGAATTTAAAGATACTTTTACAGGTGGTAAAAATGGGTTCTTAATTGAGGGTTCGGAGCATCTAAAAGAAACAACCGAAGTTAAGATTGAAATTCTAGATGTTGAAGGTAATACTATATATTTTGAACCAGGTGAAGGTATACCCGAATACTATGAAGGTCTTTCTAAATTAGTTGCTGTTCATGTTTATGATGATACTCCTATTGGGATAGCAAAAATAACAGTTCTTGGTGAACTTAAAAGTTATGTAGATTCTCAAGGTGTTGTAAGAACAATACCAGATGATTGGAAAGGTGTTTACAATGTTAAGTGGGAAAAAGAATTTAAAGTAAACAAAAATCTTGTAAATGAAGATATTGTTCGTTTTTACAAAAGACCACAAATAACAATTACCGAATTAATAAAACCAATATTTTCAAAAACAATACCAAGTGCTACCGATGTTGTTGAAGTTAGTGGGGTGCCTCAAAATCCACCATTAGATACTAATTTAACAAATTGGAGGGCGGGTACAAATTATAAATTAATTCGTGCAACTGGTTCTTGGGATAGAGATGTTGATGAAAATATAATAACAATTTCTTCGCTTAATTATTCACCAACAATAATTGAAGTTTTAAACGATACTGAAGTTTTAGTTGATGTTCCATATAGTGTAGGTGGTTTAGTCAAATCATTTGTATCACAATCCGCATCAGTAACATATTCTGATTTTAATAACCAAGTAATAGCAGATTCTGCACTAACTGGTTCTTTTGCAAAAATTGATATGTCTCAACTAAAGACTTTTGTTGGAGATGTTGCAAGAGTTAAAATATTTAGAAAATCAAAAAACACTGCAGGTGATTTTCAATTCGTTCAAGAATCAAAATTAGAATCAACAGAATTACTTAGAGATGTAACTACCCAAACTGATAATGAAATATCCTATGGTAATTTTACAGAAACTAATTTATCAACTTATTGGGAAACCTCTTCTAATGACCACCCAACTTCAATTGATTCTTCTTTATTATCTCAAGCTGTAAAAGTTGATTATAATAATGTATTGGGTGGAACACAAAGATTAATAACTTCTGAATCGTTTTCTTTATCAAAAGATGTAGAATATACCCTTTCGTTTAAAACTCTTTTAAATGGTACTGCTACAACGGATAAATACATCAAAGCATACTTTAGTGGTTCTTATACAAATAATTTAGGAAATCCTGCATCATTTACTCAGTCATTTATGACGGTAAGTGGTTCGGCAATATATAATACAAGACAAAATGTATCTCAAAATATTCTTGCAGAACGAGATATAGATGCAAAGTTAGTTTTAGAGTTTAAAGGTGATGATTGGTATGCTTCGAGTATATCTTTGAAAAATGCACAAGAAACATCTTTTTCACCAGATGAATTTATCTTAATACAAGATATACCAAGAAAACTCGCAGCAGAAACTTTTGATTTTAGATTTGAGTTTTATGATATAAATAACAATTATATTCCTGTTGATGTAACCGCAACCGCAACATTTACAGGTGGTAATGATTTTCCATCAAGTGGTAAAATTTTAACTTTTGAATCAGATAGAAATGCATTTAGATTTTCAACTGGTTCGATTGCTAATCCATATAATCAAACAATACAATTTAAAACAACTACACAAAACTTAACTGGTTCAATATTATTTGAATCACAAGCATTTGATGTTGATGGTAATTATTTATCACCAAGTAACTATTCACAATATCCTGGTCTTTTAACAAATATAACTACGGCAGGTGCATTACTAACACTTAACAATTTTACAGGTTCATATAGTGGAGTCGGAACTCCACCTTATGTTGGTTCTATTGTTTATACTGCCTCGTTAGAAACCTTACAAGAATTTGAAACTGTATATCGTTTAGAAGATGGTGATAACGCACCAGCATTGATTGTAACTTCAAATGCAAATCAGTTTATTTATGAACCAAGTAAACTTATACCAAAACCAAGTGGTCAAGCAATTACAGTTCGTGCACAAAGAAAAAATCTTGCATCACTAATTACACCAATAGAGGTTAATAGTGGTAGTAACTTACCTCCATTAACGTATGTAAGTACAACAAATGGAGTTGATACTTATACAATTTCTGCAACTGAATTTTCTCAATCATTTGCTGCAAATAATTTTGATGAAGTAACTTATTCATTTACGGGTTCGGATGTATTTGGAAATAATCAAACTGATGAGATTACACTTTCAAAAGTTGTTAATTTTGATGCGGTTTCTTTTGTTCTATCAAATGAATCAACTTCATTTCCAGCGAATTCAATTGGGGTAGTAACAGGTGGATTTAGTGCATCAAGTGGTTCGGTTAGAATGTTTATTGGTAGTAATGAAATTCCATTTGATGATTCTTTATCAAAGAATACATTTGAAATCACCAACTTACAAGGAACAAATTGTACTCCAAATGGAGGACAAGGTTCAGACCCAACTACTAATGAATATGGTATAACAGCAATGAGTGCAGATGAAGCAGCTCTTGCGGTAACAGTAACTTACAAGGCAGGTGATAATTCTACAACTCAATCATTTGATAAATTAGTAACTTATAATAAGGCCAAAAAAGCACAACCAAGTATTACTTTTAGTGTAACTCCACAGGCTCAAACTGTATCTGCTAAATCTACTGGTGGTTTAATTGGAACAATAACCGATGTGCAGGTTCTTGGATTTGAAGGAAATACGACTTTAACTTATAATCAAGGTACTCTTTCTCCAGGACAATATAAAATCACAGATGTAACTGGTGTAACTGCCTCAGATACGACTCCAAGTACATCTACAATTGATATAACAACTTTTAGTGGAGATGATGTAACTGGTACTGCTACTATTGAATATCGAGATAGTGAAGGTACAAGTGGAACATCTAGTATTAAATTTAGTTTATCAAAAGCCAAAAAAGCTGCACCAAGTGTATTAACAAAAATATCACCATCAACTCAAACAATTAACTCAAGTTCGGCTGGATTTGAAACTCCACAAAATGTAGAAGTAATTGTATTAGAGGGGGGTGTAGAATATACCTATGATGATTCACTATCAAGTGGTGGTGATTCAAATGCTCAGAAATTTAGAATTATAGATATAGTATCTGGTTCACAAGTTGGTACAAGTCAATTTATTACACCAACAACACAATCAATAGCAACTTATAGTGGTACTAATGGTAATGTAACCATGTCCTATGTTGATTCGGAAGGTACTTATGTACAAAATAAAGTAGCAAGATTTGATGTATCGGTTTCTAAGACGGGTGTTGATGGTGACCCTGCTAAAGCAGTTCATTTAAAAACAGATAAATTCATAATCTTATATGATGAATATGGAAATGTAAGTGGTTCTAGTATAATTGGATTAACAGGTTCTGCACAAGGATATGATACTCCTGAATATGAGTTTAGACAAAATGATAATATTATCCGGGCATTTAGTACAATCAATACAATGGAAGTTCCAACCGATGGTGGGTCTTTACCCTCAAAAGATGGAACTGCATTTTTTGAAGTAAGAACACGAGAACAAGGTGAATCTTATACAAATGTAGATGATGAAGTAGAGGTATATGGTGTTGGTAAAGGAAGAAATTATTTAATATTTTTAACAAATGAAACACATAATTTCCCTGCAGATGAATTTGGTAATCCAAAACCTGGTGCATTAGAAGCGGGTAGCACAGAAGTAAGATTTTATAAAATGGTAAACGATGTTTTAACAAAGTTTACTTATGACGGAACTGCACCATATGGAGCTAACACATACAGAACAGGTTCAATTGACCCTGGTGATTATGAAAATATTACAGCATCTGGCTCATCGGTTGGTGATGATTTTAAATTAACACCCACATCAGTTTCTTCAAATTTAGGTGGTTTTGAAATCCATCTTATCGATAATTCAGATTCAACTAATGCAGAATTTGATAGACAATTCACTTTTTCAATAAATGAAGATGGAATTAAAAATAAAGATTTAGAAATTAAAATAAGTGATGGTGGTAATTTTATTAAACCAGAATCAGGTTCTGTTTGGTCACCGAGTGTATTACAAATTGAAGGTGTTAAGCAAAATATCACAGGTTCGGTAAATTGGACTGCTGGATTTGATTTATATGACCAAGCAACTGGTGGTTCTACTACAACAACTGGTGATATTGTTTACGCAAGATATTCAGATTTTGAAAGTTCTTTTAATAGTGGAACAGTAAACTTTCCAATAACTGCATCGGTAACAAATAGTGAAAATTCCTTTGTATATACAGATTCGGATTCAATAAAAGTTTTACAAAATGGTAGTTCTGCTATAACGGTTGATGTAAGTAATCCTGTCGAAGATGTGAGTTCTACAAACGGTGGTTTTGTAGATGATTATACTGATACGGGTACAGATATTCAAGTATTTCAAGGAGCAGATTTATTAACATTCACAACTGGTACGGCAGGAAATGGTGAATATACAGTTTCTACTTCTATTAGTCCAGCTTCAGGAATTCAACTTGGTACTATTAGTGGTAATGGTACAACAACTTTTACTATTAGTGACCATGATGATATAGACCAAGATGAAGATAAAGTTACCATTACTTATTCAATATCTGGTAAAAGATTTGATGGTAGTTCATTTACTACATCAGCTAAACAAAAAATATTTAAAGTAAAAGATGGACCTGCAGGTATTAGTGCATTTTCAATTGAATTAGTACCACCATCACAAGAAGTAATTATTGATATACAAGATAACATTACTACACCAGATACTTTTGCAGTACAAGTATTTGATACTTCTGGCAACTATTCTTATGATGCAGCTTTATCTACTGGTTCTACTTTTTATATAGATACTTTAGCACAATCTAATACGGGCACAACCCCAACCAATTCATCAGGAACAATTACTCCTGGAACTCCTAGTAACGCAAATGGAAGTAATGTAACTTTTAATGTTTATGTAAAAGGTAGAGATGGTAATACTTCGTCTGCAATTTCTAAAACTCATAAGATTAATGTAGTTGCTGATGGTTCAACTGGTCCTGGTATTGTTTTCACAGGCGAGTGGGATACTGATAGAATTTATCAATATGATTTATCAAATGGTAGGAGAGATGCGGTACTTTATGATGGTGTTTATTACGCAACTTTACAACAAGCAGGGACTTCGATTGGTACTCCTGATACCGAATCAACTTATTGGGAAAGTTTGGGTACTGATTCGTTTTTTGTTGCAGCTGAAATCGGTATTTTTAAACAATCTTATGTTCAAAATACTTTAAACATTGGTACAACATCAAGAACTGTATCTGCTGCAAATATTACACTTCACGGTGCCGACCAATATCCATACTTTTCATTAGGTCAGTCGGCGGATACTGGTTCTCAAGGATATGCAGTAGGAAGTGGTATTTTTATTGGTCGAGATACTGATGGAGATTATAAGGCATCGTTTGAATCTGCTGGTTCAAATTATTTAAAATGGGATGGTGGAAAGTTACTAATTCAAGGGGATATCGACGCAACAAGTATTTCTGCAGATTCTGGTTCTATTGGTGGCTGGACATTAGCTACAAGTTATTTAGATGGTGATAGTATTAGACTTGAAAAAGGTGGAAATATCACGGTTGGTTCTTCTAATAATGTTGTAAGGTTATCTTCAACTGATTCAACTTATAGAATATGGGCTGGGAATGCAACTGCAGCTAATGCAAATTTTAAAGTAACAACTGGTGGTGCTTTAACAGCAACTTCTGCAGATATAACTGGTGTAATTAACGCTACAAGTGGTAATTTTACTGGGTTTGTAACTGCAGGTACTAGTCCTCAAATGAAATTCGGTGTTGGCGTTGCAACGGGTAAAAATGGTATTCATATTGATGCAAATGATTATTGGTACTCTGATGGAAATTTCTCATTTGGAAATGGGGGTATAACTTGGAATAGTAGTACTTCTACTTTAAATATCGCAGGTAGTGTAAATATTGGTAGTACTTCTGCATCTACTATTGAAGATAAAGCCAATAATGCACTTATTAGTGGTTCGGCTGCTAAAGATATTAATGATAATACTACTACTATTAGTGGTGGTAAGATTACTACCGATTCTCTTAGTGCAAATCAAATTTCATCTCTTAACTTTACTGGTAAAACAGCAAATTTTGACCAAGGTACTATTGGTGGGTTTTTAATTGGGTCTCACAAATTATCTACAACTGGGTTTGAAATTGGAGATTCTACTCAAGCATTAGCAATTTCTTCTAGTAATTTTGCTGTTGACCATGATGGAAATGTCACAGCTCAAGGTGTTAATGTGAGTGGTACAGTGAGTGGTAGTATTATTCAAGGAGGTCAACTACAAGGAACGAGTGGAGATTTTTCTGGTAGTGTAACTGCAGGTTCGGGATTAATTGGAGGATGGACCATTGCTAATAGTCAAATTTATACTTCTGCTTTATCATTGAATGCAACAAGACCTGCATTAGAAGTTTATAATAATAGCAATTTATTGGTTGATATAAACTCATCTACTTCTTTATCTTCTCTTGGTGCAGGTTCTCCTATTACTGATACTACATCCCCAACCTATACAGATTCAGATAGTCAATCTGGAACTACAAGTACATATACAAGTAGAACTGTAACTGTTGCAGCACCTACAAGTTATATAAATAATACTGGTATATTTTCAAATGTATCATCTACATTTAGTAGCGGGGATATACTCACTTTTAGTCATACCGGTAACCAAAGGTCAGCTTTGCTTATTGCAAATTTATCAACTGAAATTAGAAATAATTCATCTGGCACATCTACTTTAACTATGCCAACTACTATTAATGTTTATACAAAAGTAGAATTAAAGGCAAGTCTTGCTGGACCCGTACTTGCAACTTTACAAGATACACATACATTTACTAATACAAGCTCTACAAATAGTGGGGGTGGTGCAACAATAAATACTTATACACCAACTTTAGATAATAGTGCAAAATCAACTACTTTTACCTATGGTGGTGAAACTAATTTAAGACTTTATACACAAACCACTTGCACTTTTACTTTTTCAGTTTATCAAAGTAATGGTTCAAGTACATTTGATGTAACTCTCAATATCGGTGAACCTGAATATGCATGTTCATTGACTAAAGAAGTTTCAAAGACTGAAATTGCAGCTGGTGGACTACAGGTAGTTAGAGACCAAAGTAATTATGTTATCATGGATAGGGCTAATGTAAATGTTGCTATGGTAAGAGTAGGTGGTGACATAACAGCAACAGGTAATATTACAGCAAATGCATCTGATATTAGACTAAAAGATAATATTTTAAAAATTGAAAATCCTTTAGAAAAAATAAATAAATTAAATGGAATTTATTTTAATTGGAATTCTACTGCTAACCAAATAGCAGGATTTGATACCGATATTACAAATGTTGGATTAATTGCCCAAGAGGTTGAAGAAGTATTGCCTGAAGCAACTACTTTATCTCCATTAAACAAAGATGATAGTACTTCTTATAAAACCATTTGGTATGATAAACTTGTTCCTTTATTGATTGAAGGTATAAAAGAACTTTATGAAAAAGTAAATAATTTAGAAGAAGAAAATAAAAGGCTAAAAGATGGCAATTGAAAAAGTTACTAGAAAAGTAAATGGAGTAGTAACCACCGATGTTCTTGGTATGGACGATATATTAGTTCAAATCGGTGCAAAGCGTGGAGAAACTACTGATTTTTTTTCTTTAGCAGAAGTAATTGGGTTAGACCTAGAAGATACCGATGGAAATCCAATTTCAATAGTTTTACCTGATTCATTCGAAGGAGAAGATTTAACCCCATCAGCTGGAGAGGCAACAGCTAATCCAACAAGTTTGAGTTTTACATATACCTCTCAAACAAAGACTATAGGCATAACAGCACAAGGAATATATAGAATATCATCTGCTCCATCTTGGGTACAATTAAATAGAACTTTTGCTAGAAATAATGAATCATTTTCAGTAACTGCAACTAACAATTCTGAAATTAGTAGTCCAAGTAGAAGTGGAAATATTGTTTTCAAAGGTGCCTCGAATACCACAATAGCAACAGTATCGATAACACAAGCTGGAAATCCATTAACTGCAACAATTTCACCTTCAAGCACTCAAAATTTGAATGGTAGTGCTGGTACAACATCAATAACCATTCAATTATCTGATTCATTAACTCCAACAACTCCAATTTTATCAAATGAGGATGAGGAAGAGTTTACACTCAGTACCCCTACTCAATCAACTAGTAATTCAATAACAACTTACATTTACACCTTAACACGATTTCAAACTTCATCTGCTAGAACAATAACTATTACTTTTGGATATACTGGTGATGGTATTAGTGATGAGTTTGCCCCATTGACATTTAATCAAGCTGCGTTTCAACCAACTATATCTCGTACTCCAACTTCATTAAGTTATACTTCTGGTGGTAGTACAAAATATTATGATGTAACCTCAAATACTAATTGGACTGCAACTATTGCTTCAACAACTCTTGCTTATCAACATTCTTTACAATCTGATAGAAATTTTACTTTTGATGCCTTGACTGGTACTTCTGCAGGTGATAGGATTTATGTAAAAGCAGCACCAAATAGTACTGCAGATATAAGAACGGGTACCGCAACAATTACTACAACTTATGGTACAAACGATGTAGATACCACGGTTAGTTTATCACAGGCAGCAGCTGCTACTTGGGATGATGATGATATTACCATTACTGGGTTTGCAGTTGCCTCAAATGGAGATATTACTGCACCAACGGTTACCACTACCGATGATGTTTCATACACCATACAATACGCAACTGCAAATACTTTTACTTCAACTACACTCAGAACTGCTACCGATGGATTTGAGATTGTGAGTTCAGATACTACAAGATATGTTAGAGTTTCAGTTACAGTTCCGAGTGGATATAGTAACGCAGGTGTCACTTTTAGAAAAACTGCAGAAGCAACTCAAGATGGATTGCCAATTTTCAAATCATCTCAAATTACATTAGGTAATACAACTTTGTTTAGGGTAAATTCATATGGTACTATAACTGCACCAAATGTATCTGTACCTTCAGGTATCACTGTAACTCTTAGATACACAACCGGTAACAATAATACAGGTGCTGCATATACAAAATTCCCAAAAGTATCAACTGCAATAACTCGTTATGCAAATGCGGTAGTAGTTGTTCCTGCTGGTTATTTTAATGTGGGTTCAACAGTAACTAAAACAGTAAATGATGTTCAAGAGGTATTTGACCCAACACTTTCAATAACAATTACTTCACTTTCATTTGTTATTGGTGGTCAAACCAAATATTTTGATGTTGTTTCAAATCATAGTTGGGTATCGGTTATATCAAATTTAGGAGATGCAGAATTCCAACAATCCCTTTCATCAACTTCTGGGTTTTCAAGTGATGATTTAAGTGGTAGTGGGAATGATAGGATTTATATTAAAACCGCAGAAAACTTAGGAGAAGATAGAACTGGTGCTGTAAATGTTGAAACCAATTTTGGTTCGTTAGATAATTCAGATGGTGTAGTATTATTTCAAGTAGGAGAACCTACTTTTGGTTCTGCTGATTGGACGGGTGTAGTTTCAATTAATCGTCAAACTGGGGCTGTTTCTGCTACAACTGGTAATTCATTAACTACTCCTACCTTTACACCAACATCATTTGCTTTAGTATCAAGTACCACAAGTAGAACGGTTTCGGTTACTGTAAAAGCACCAGATAATTTTAATAATCACAATGCTTTAGTTACATTTGATTTACCGGTATCACAACTTCATTTTGTCCCATCGGTTTCAGTTCCTGCTTCACTAACTAGTTTTGCATATACAGGTCAAACTCGTTCATATACAGTAACCTCAAACACAACTTGGTCAGCTACAATTACTGGTGCAGGTTTCTCACATTCAACCTCACCAACAACTGGATTTAAAACCACTGCAATAACAGGTACTTCTGCAGGTGATACAATTTATGTAAAAGCTGCAGGACATTTAGGAGCAGAAAGATATGGTACTGCTACTGTGACAACAACTTTTGGTGGTAATGATGTAAGTGATGAAGTTGATTTAACACAATTAGAAGCACCAACATATACTGGTAGTGATATTAGTATTAGTGGTTTTGCTGTAAATTATGCTGGTACTATAACCGCACCAACTGTTTCTCCAGCTGCAACTGCAATAGTTTATTCAACTGCTACAAATGGTGGGGGTACTGCGTATTCAACCTTCCCAACAGTATCATCAAACACAACTAGATATTGTAAAGTGACTGTAACAGTTCCTGCAGGATACCAAAACACAGGAAATTCTGTATCAAGGACTGTAACCACTACACAACCATTTAGAGCTACAATTAATGTATCACCAAATTCACATGAATTTAGTAATGTTGGTAGTTATAGAGATTATGGGGTTACCTCAAATACAACATGGACTGTTTCTAGTGTTCCATCTTGGATTGAAATTGATGATACAACTGGTGGTGGAAGTGATACCGTATTTAGAGCAACTGCCACTGCACAAGCAAATCCTGCACAAAGACGATATGATGATTTAGTTGTATCTACAAATACAGCTACAAATGGTCCTGCTTCTGAAACAGTAGCAATTGAACAAGGTCCTAGAGCAATTTGGAGTTTAGACACCATTCCAACCACTTCACTCGATGGTCATCAATGGACTGTTTATGATTTAAAATCTACAACAGCATCTTTAACTAAATTTAACTTTAATGTTCCTTATGTATTTACATTTGAAGATACTACGGCGGGTACTAATGCAGATACTAATTTTGATAAAACATATTTTGGTTTTTTTGTCAATAATGGAGCGGGAAGGTCAACCACATCACATACTTTAACAACTGGGAATAAAACTTTTACTTTAACTCCAAATAATGATGTTTTACCAATAGAAAATTCAATATCCTTTACAGTAGGAACGGTAGTTTCACTTTTAGTTAGAAATCCGTTCGGGTCACGAGAGGGTGCTGCTACAAAATATATGAGAGGTAATGTTACTGGTTGGAATTCAACAACTAAAGCATTAACTGTAAATATACCTACGAATTCTTATATAGAAAGAGATGGTGCTGCTTCAACTACAAGTTATAATAATTGGGAAATAAATCAAATTAGTGGTGATGCTACAACATTCCCAAGATTATACACAAGAAATGATAATATCACTGGTACTAATAAAACTACTACAATTAAATTCAATGATATTAATAATTCGTATGAGTTGGGTGAGTTATATAAAGGAATAATACAACCATCACAACCACTAAGTGGTTATATTACTCTTCCAGCTTCTGTTGATGTTTCACGAGTTGATTTGGATAATATCGGTTACTATACAAATTCAAATGTTTCAAATACAGTTGGATACTATTCGGTTGGTATTAAAACAAACTATACAACAGGATTTACAATAACAAAATCGGGTAGTTCAAGTATTTGGATAGCAACATCTTCAAGTGGTGCTGCACAAAGTAGTATTAGTGTTAATTCTTCAACTGGTAATATTGCAGCCTTCTATATAAGATATAATGAACCGTCTGCGGGAAGTACAATAACTGCAACCATTACAATTACAGGTGCTGATGAACCATCTATAACTACACTAGAAGTTTCACTTTCCGTTCCATCTTCTGATGGTGGTGGTCCACTTGGACCTAACCCTCCGAGAGTGCCGCCTGGTGGAATACAACCTTAACAATGATACAACAAAAGATAATATTAACAAAAGACGAATGTAATCAAATTATTGATTTAGTTAATCATAATGATTTTACACAAAGTAGTACAACTAATAGTCTTGGTGAAACTTCTATTAGTGATTTTAGAACATCAAATGATGTTGTTTTTAATACTACTGGTTTTCTAGAAAATTTATTGCTACCAAAACTAAAACCATTTGGAATTAAATCTTTACCTAAGACAGCAGTGTTAATTAGATATGATATTGGTCAAGAGTTTAAAATGCACACAGATAGTGGAGGTATTTATGGTCATCGTAAAAAATCCATTTCTATACAACTATCAGAAGAAGATGATTACACAGGAGGACACATGGTTGTATGGGGACCAGAAATTGAAATATTATTTGATAAAACAATTGGTAATATGATTTTATTTAACTCCGAAAAACATCATCAAGTATTTCCAATATTTTCAGGTACAAGATATTCTTTAGTAATGTGGTTTTCAATTGAAAATTTATCAACTGATAATTTAATATAATATATATTTATACACATAAAAACAAGTTATGTTATTAGATAATCCAAAAAGAGAACAACTAAAAAAAGAATTAGATGTTTGGTTAGGAGAACGAAAATTAAACGCTTCTAGAATAGTAGATGTCTTAAATAAATACTTACCAGACCATACTCGTTTAGTAGTAGAAAAAAATCAAAAGGCAATAAAAAAGATTTTAATTACCACTGGTGCAGGTAATACTGTTCAGGGTGGTGCTGATATTTGGGTAAATAATTTTCTCAAAGAAGTATGGCCAAATTTACCTTTCCACAAATCCTTTTATCTTTTAATTGATTCTAAACGACCAGTTAACTTTGACCCAAAGTCTTTACCAAATGGACTACGATATCATTTTCATGGAGATGACCCAGATAAAACTGAAAAGTGGTTAGAGGAATGTGATGAAATTTATTCACTTCACTCTCATTACTATAAAAGGAAACATATTTGGAAATACGAAGATAAATTTCAAGGTATTTTTGTTCATGCGTATCCTCAAGAGATGAATGAAACTTTAGATAAAATTGAAGAACTTAAAAGATTACAATATAATACAAAAGTAGATGCACCTTGGTATGATGAATATTTATCTACTTGGAGAAAGAGGTATTGGATAGGGTTAAATAAAACAAAACTCTTAGAAGATTTTCCAAATTATACTTACTCAATTCCTAATTATTATGAGTTTAAGCACAACCTACCATTAACAACCCATATAAATAATGGTAAAGTTGGATTTACTGCAAGAGCAGAATCTCGCAAATGTTTACATTGGTTACATGGGTTAGATTCATTAGCTCTTACCGGTCAATTTGATGTAAAAAACTTGAGAGATACTACTACTTATACCATGCTTAAAACTCAAATATATCAATGGGACCAAAAAATTCATCATGATTTTATGACCAAAAATTGGGGAATTTTTCATGGTGCTTATTTCAAAGAACCCTTCGGATATTCAATTTTTCAAGCGGTTGATTATGGTAAACTTCCTATTTTAAATCATGACTGGGCAGTGGATTTGGATTACAAATATCGTGCATCAAGTATGAATGAATTTCATAAAGTTGTAAGAAAAATTATTGCAGACTCTGAAACAAATCGTTTAATTGAATTCGAAAAACTCAAAAAATATCTAAAAAAATTTGATAACAAGGAAGTTTGGGTAGATAAAATAAGAAATGTATTTTTAAGATAATATATATTTATATATGTTTAGTATAAAACTGCATATTTATAGGGGGTAGGGGGTTATAGTTAAAACTACTATAACTAAAGAGTTTAAAAATAAAGTTAATAACCTAGAACTAATCAGCTAATGAGTTTAATAAACTACGACCTTGTTAAAAGGTTTTTTTCAAACAATTTTCAAACAAAAAAAGATTCCGATGGTAAATCTTTTGTTGAATATACTCCAGTCAAGTATCGTTGGACTCATGGTGCAACTGATAAACACTTAGGTGATGGTATTTTAATTTATGCAGCTATTCAATACATGAGAGCTAAAACTTGTGTATGTTTGGGAAGTGGTGGTGGATTTATTCCTCGTATAATGACACAAGCTAGAATGGATTTACATGACCAAGAAATTTTTGAAGGTGAAAAATTAATGGAATGGGGTGATGTAGGAACAACTATTCTAGTTGATGCAAATAATGGAATAAACGGTTATACTGATTGGGTACCCGAAGATTCTTTTCTTAGAAGTAACTTTCCTTGTAGAATTATTATAGATTCAACTGAAAATGCTTTTTATAATTTCTTTGTAAAAGAAGATATTAAAATTGATTATCTTCATATTGATGCAGGACATTCTTACGAAAACATTAGACAAGATTTTGAATTATATTCATCTATAATGGCTCCACATGGTATTATATCAATACACGATACCGATGAAACTTATTCTAAAGAATATATTGTTAGTAAAGATATTTTAGACCAAAACCATCATGATGATTTCACAAATGGTCCTAGACAATTTATAAAAGAAGTTAAAGATGGTAATGAAATATTTGGAAATTGGGAAGTTTTTAATTTTTTTAACAATGGAGTTTTAAAAACAAAACCTGCATCAACTGGTCTTACATTTCTCCAAAAATGCAAAATATAAATTTAGTTACAGTTGTAGGACATAACACAACCTTACTTCCACATATGCTAAAACACTACCAAGATATCGTTGATGATATCTATGTAGTTGTTTATCGTCAACACGAATTAGATGGCATTTTAGAAGAAGTAGTAAATCTTGGTATTGAACCTTATAAAGTAGTTACAGAACCAAAATTTAATTGGGAACGAGTAACAGAATTATATAACGAAGTTAAACAAACCAAGCCCGATGAATGGTGGGTGGTTTCGGATGATGATGAATTCCACATTTACCCTAAACCAATCAGAGAAATGATTGATGAGTGTGAGGAAAATGATTGGGAGTTTATCACAGGTGGATTCCTTGATAGGATAGGAGAGAGAGGAGAGTTTCCTTTAGTAGAAAAGGATACTAACATTTGGGAAAAGTTCCCACTTGCAGGATTTTTTAGATATCCTATGAGTGGGGCTTGTCCAAATAAAGTTTGTGTAATGAAAGGCTCGGTTAATGTAACACCTGGTCAACATTATGTAGATTTTGGAGATGGTAAAAACTCTTGGGGTAAAGATAATGTGGAACACCCTAAAAGATACCCACTACAACGAGGAAATGGATTTATACAAGTACATCACTTTAAGTGGGATTCGACAGTTTTAGAAAGACTTAAAGAGGTATCTGAAACTGAAAAAGATTATACTTTTTGGCAAGAATATCTGAAAATGTATAAAGGAATTCAAGATAACGATTGGAAAATAGATGTTGATAATAAAGAATATATGTTACAACACATGATTAGAAAACAACATTCAGAATATTCCGATTGGCAAAGGTTGATGAAAAAAATAGTAAAAATTTAATTAAATATATTTATATATAAACACAAAAAAGAAGTTATGGCTACTACAAAAAAAGTTACAGATTCTACGCAAATTCTTGAAGAAAGAAAAGTAAAAGCTTTAGAAAAAATTGCTAATTCAATTGATGCCCTTACTATCTGGTTCGAAGAAATCGATAAAGATGAGTGGGGACCTCGTATTGAATGGTATTTATCAATGTGGAAAGAAAAATACATTGACGAAGACGATTCTAAATAATAATATATGCATAAATTAGGAATCATAGTTCCTTATAGAAATCGTTTAGAACATCTTGAAGAATTTAAAAAAGAAATAGTTAATTATCTTGACAATAATTGTTATGATGATTATGAAATTATAATTGTAAATCAAGATGACGCTCGATTATTCAATCGTGGAATGTTACTTAACATTGGGTTCAAAAAAGCAAAAGAACTTAAATGTGATTATGTAGTATTCCATGATGTGGATATGATACCTGAATATGTAAATTATTCCTATTGTGATAAACCAGTACACCTTGCTACTGAATTTGTTTTAGAAGATGACGAAAAACCGAGAACTATTTTCGATGAATATTTTGGTGGAGTTACACTTTTTCCAATGAATAAATTTGAAGAAATAGACGGATATTCAAACAAATATTGGGGTTGGGGATATGAAGATGATGATTTACGATTAAGATGTGCTGAAAAATTCATTCCGTTACAAACTCAAAAAATAAAAAACTTTAAAACAAAAGGTAATTCTTTAAAATTAAATGGTATTAACGCTTTTGTAAAAGTAAAAAATACAATAGATTTTAGAAACAGTTTTTCAGTTTTTATTTCTTTTTATCCAGATAGTTTGTATTTAAATCATGAAAAGACATCAGATGAATTTACTGCATTTAGTATTCCTGGATATGATTTTGGTATAGGTTATACATCTTATCAAAGATATAATTTTTGTATGTTTGATTCAGCACTTAGACCATATTATATCAATTCTAATATTAAAACAAACTACAAAACCAACATGATTATAACTTTTGATTCTATCAATAATGAAATAAAAGTTTATCAAGATGGAGAATTTCTAGGTTCAACTGGTTGGTTTAAAAAAATGTTTCCTTATAATAGAGAAAAATTTTATTATTTAGGAGTTGGGAGTCCAGAAAGAGAAAAAATACCAAACTTTTTTAAAGGTTATATCGATTCTTTTGCACAATGGGACAAAGTACTTGAATCAGAAGAAATTTGGCAAATAACAAACGATGAATATGAGCTTTTGAATAAAAATTTTGGATTATACAAATCATCTCGAGCTTTAAACACTTATTACGATGCCAATCACATCAAACATTATAAATTAACCGATTTATCCGGTCATGAAAATCATGGAGAAATTGTCAATTGTGAAATAGTTGAAAAGGATATTTTAAAATACAAAGAAATAAAAATACCTTATAGACGAAAATCTCTTTTTAAATCATTAAAACATGATGAAAATGGTTTTGATGGACAAAAATGGAAAGATAAACATACTCGATATAATCAACTTAGATTTATCAATGAAGTATCAAATCATACATCGTTAACTACTAAAGATGGGTTATCAACACTAGAGTACCACTTATATGGAGAAGAAACAAAAAATAAAATAACCACAATGAATGTAGGAATATGAAACTTGGAGTTTGTGTACCATATAGAAATAGAGAAGCTCACTTAAAAGAATTTATTCCAAGAGTGGGTGAGTATCTAGATTCACAAGGAATTGATTATCAAATATATTTTGCTCACCAAGTTGATGATAAATTATTCAATAGAGGTGCAACAAAAAATGTTGCAGCAGAATGGGCATTCAAAGAAGGTTGTGATTACATTGTCTGGCACGATATTGATATGATACCCGAAGAAGGTTGTGATTATTCATTCCCTGAAAAACATCCAATTCACATCGCAACTAATATTTCACAAATGAACTATGAACTGAAGTATGAAGAATACTTTGGTGGAGCAGTTTTATTCTCAAAAGAACAAGTAGAAAAAACTAATGGATATTCAAATGATTATTGGGATTGGGGAATGGAAGATGATGACCTTTTTTGGAGATGTGTTCTTGAAGGATATGCAGACACTTCTTATATGGATTTTAATGGTAAAGATATGTCGTACTTATCATTTAATGGAAAATCATCTTCGGTAGAAATACCATGTACTCGTTCATTAAGAAACATAACAACCAGGTCTCACAGTATTTCAGTTTTAGTTCGTGCACATCAACAAGAAGAAAAAGTTCCTATTTGGTTAGTCGGTGATATGGATAGACGGTTTTGTGAATACCCTATTCTTCGCAGACCCGGCTATGATTATGGATTAAGTTATAATAATTCTCGTGCATACACCGCACAACTTTGGAACTATAAACAAGAACATTTATATCAATGGATTAAAAGATATGAAAATCGTTGGACATGGATGACACTTGTAGTTGATGAGAATAATATTCATTTTTATATGAATGGTAGAGAATCAGATTCAAGATGGGGTACTGGTACACATTCACCACAAACTTTTGAAGGTAGATTAAAGAGTTATGGTATGAATTCGTGGTATTTAGGAACAACAACCTCTGTTTCTACTAATGATGTTGCAAAATGGTTCAAGGGTGATATTGCAGATGTAAAAATTTGGAATAGAGCATTATTAAAAGACGAAGTGATTGAACTATCAAATAACCCATCTGTCGATGGATTGGTTCTTCATTACAACTTTGTAGATGGTACTGCTAGTGATATGAGTGGAAATGAAAATCATGGAATAGTTAGTAATTGTGAATTTAACAAATCTGATATTACAATACCACATACAGTTATTCCTCATAGAAAACCAGGTAGATTAAAATGTCTACCACATAAAGATGAAGGGTTGGTAAAGGTAGGTGGAGTTGATAAATGGGCAAAGGGAGAAACTACTGCAAGAAATGAACGAAGATATGTACTTCAAATGCAACAAGGTACTTGGGATTATAAATCAGATGGAATAAAACAACTAAAATATGAATTAGTAGGTGTTGAGGAAATTACACCTAAAGCAAAATTCATAAATATAAAATTTTAATATGTAAAGATATATGAGTGATTTCGCAAAAGAAGATAATAAAAAATTAAAAAAAACCTTTGCAGGTGATAATCCATTTTATCTTGGGGTTAGAGATGACCTCAATAAAATAGGTCAAGGTTTTTGTTTAGCAAAATGGACCCAAGTAACCATGCACTTACAATTGGGTCATACACATTCATGTCACCACCCACGAACCCATGCCATTTCACCAAGTGAAATAAAAAGAAACCCATCTGCTCTTCACAATACAATGTATAAAAAAAGGAGAAGAAAGGAAATGCTGGAAGGTGGAAGACCTGAAGAATGTGATTACTGTTGGAATGTAGAGGATACCTCAGACAGATTTTCTGATAGAACCTTTAAGTCATCAGAATCCTGGTCACTTCCACATTATGATGAAATTTCAACTTTAAATTGGAGGGCAGATTATAATCCAAAATATGTAGAGGTTGCATTCTCAAATGCTTGTAACTTTAAATGTTCATATTGTGGTCCTGCATTTTCATCAAAGTGGATGGAAGAAATTGATAAATATGGTGCATACCCAACCACCGATAAATTCAATGACCCTCAGTATTTAATTGATGAAAATAAAGTACCATTTAAACAAACCGAAGAAAATCCATATGTAGATGCCTTTTGGAGATGGTGGCCTGATTTATATAAAGACCTCCACACTTTTAGAATTACAGGTGGAGAACCTTTAATGTCAAAAGATACTTGGAAAATTCTTGATTATATTATTGAAGAACCAAATCCAAATAAAGAGTTAAATATAGCAATTAACTCAAATTTAGGTGTACCTGATAAATTAATTGATAAATTTATTGAAAAAGTAAAAAGAATTTGTGATGAAGATAGGGTAAAGGAATTTATTATATTTACATCTGTTGATACATGGGGAGAACAAGCAGAATACATTAGAAATGGTCTTGAGTTTAATAAATTTTGGGATAATGTAAATAAAGTTTTAACAGAATGTACTAAAGTAAACCTTACATTTATGGTTACTTACAATGCACTTTCAGTTCCTAATTATGATAAATTAATTGAAGGTGTATATCAACTTAAAAAAGATTATGGTTCACCTGAAAGATATTGGAATTCTGCGGTGTTTTTAGATACCTCTTATTTGAGATATCCAACTCATCAAACAGTACAAATATTAGAGCAAAAATGGGCACAAAATATTTTTTCACAAGCTCAATTAGCAGATTTCTTAGCAGTACCTTTATTTGAAAACAAATACATAGGATATTCCGATATTGAAATTCAGAAAATTAAAAGAACTTATGATTGGATGAAATCTGCTAAAGAAGATGATAATCTTAAAACCAAAAGATTTAATTTTGGTAATTTTATCGAAGCACATGATAAGAGAAGAGGTACAGATTTTGTAAAAGTTTATCCAGAACTTGAAGAATTCTATCGTAACTGTAAAGAAATTAAATTATGAGTAAAATAGTATTAGGGGGCTCTGATGCTTGGTTTGTATCACCCGATAACAAGTATGGATTAAGTACCCAACCAGCAAAAAACATAACAGATGGTGATTTTTCTTTTTTAGCAAAAATCAGAGTGAATTGGGATAAGATGGACCCCGATAATTTATCTAGAGAAGGTGGTGTAATTATTAAAAATGGATTACACATGGGTTTAAGTGTAATAAAACCAGACCATGAACATTGTTATGTAAAAGCAACTATCTGGACTATTGATGCATCTTTAGGTGCAGATGGAATGAAAAATGAAGATATACTTGTAAAAGTAAATTGGGAAGATGGTGATTTAGATAAAGAATATGAAGTTGGATTTTCTTTCAAGAAAAAAGAAAAAGAATTTTCAGTTTATTGTGATGGTACATGGGAAACGAAAAAATTTGAAGGTACTTTAATTGATTATTCAAATGCCTGGTTATGGGTAGGTGCATCAAACCCATTAGAAAGTTGTCCAGTTGATTTTAGACAGTTTTTTACTGGAGAGATATATAATGTAGGTATTTTTAATAAAGCTCTAGATAGAGAAGAGATTATCGAAATTTATAGAGATTTTCAAAATGTATCTAAACGATTAAAACCAGTTGGTTTATATGATTTTAAAAAACAAACACCTTATAAAGTTTTAGATATAAGTAAAAATGGAAATAATTTGGTTTTATTTGATGTAACATGGATGGACAGTATCTAAAAAAAGTAAAAGTTAATTTTATTTATGAATTGTTAGGACCAAAAGGTCCAATACCACTTGGATATACAAAACACACAATTTCAGATGTTATTGTTAGAATATTAGAAGATGAGGTAGAGGGACCATCTACAACATTTGTAAGCTCACCAGATACTCCTTCTGATTTTTGGAGAGAAGAACCCATGTTAATTGATACAATTATAGAAAGGAATAAAAATTTTAATTGGTTTCCTTTGAATGAACTAGATGGTCCTAGTGTTGTAAAAAAAGATTTTTCTAATGAATTTTTTGTGTGTATGTTTGAGGCAAACCACACTTGTAGTTTATTTGAATTCTTTGGAAAACCAAAAATAGAATTAGAAGATTATTTTACACCAAAATTATTAAAATTTATAAAACAATGTCCAAATTTTAGAATAGTATTTATGGATGTTCGTGAAGGTGCATATCATCACACCTTGAATTTAATAGAAAAGATAAATCGTTTTTTGGTAAAACATAATATAAATCATGGCCCAAATAAAGTTATAGTTACTTCTAGTAATGATAAAATATATGATTTAAAAAAACAAAATGTTGAATTGTTTAAAGGAATCGGTGTATATAATAATAACTATAATATTGTAACGGCTGGTAGATTTATCACAGAAGTACAATTTAGAAATCATGTTATACGAGAAAATGGATATGATTATACACTTCAAGATGAATTAAATTTAGACAAAAAAGAGAAACATTTTTTAATGTATAATCGAAATACATCTAGAATGCATCGACCTTGGTTTGTATATAATTTATATAAAAGTAATTTGTTAGATAAAGGACTGGTTTCGTTATTACAAATTGACGATTACGATGAATTGATTAAAAGAATCGGTACAGATGATGGGTTAGGATTAAACGAGAATGATATTAATGAATTGCGAGAAAATACACCGAATTTTTATCCAAGATTTATTGATGAACAAGATGGAGAACGAGTTGCTAATTTTCATAATTTTTTAAGTAGAAAAGATGAATATGAAAAAACTTATTTTACCATAGTTAGTGAAACAAATGTATCAAGACATTTTAGATTTTTGACTGAAAAGACAATCAAACCAATTATGAATTTTCATCCATTTATTATATTTGGAAATCCTGGTTCTATAAAACAATTACAAGGTTTAGGATTCAAAACTTTTTCAAATTTTTGGGATGAAAGTTATGACACAGAAATTGATTTTAAAAAAAGGACTAAAATGATTTTAGAGCAAGTAGAAATACTTACAAATAAATCTTTTGAAGAATGGAATCAAATGTCTTTAGAAATGGAGCCAATACTTAGACATAATAAAAATATATTATTAAAAATGGAAAGATATAAAAAATTTCCATATGATTTAATTACAAATTTAACAGGTGAATTAATATGAAAGTTTTAATTACAGGCGGTGCAGGATATTTGGGTTCTGTTATAACAGATTTATTATTAAAATTAGATTATGAAGTAACAATTCTTGATAATCTTATGTATAATCAAACATCTTCAATTGTTTTTTCGCATTACGAAACTTTTAATTTTATATATGGTGATGTTAGAGACCAAAAATTACTAGAAGAATTGGTTTTAACACATGATATAATTATTCCACTTGCAGCAATCGTTGGATTTCCTGCTTGTGAGAGAGATAAAGAACTTGCAACACAAGTAAATTACGACCATGTAAAGTTTGTTTGTGATTCAGTAAAAGATACAGATAAAAGGGTGGTTTATCCGAACACTAATAGTGGGTATGGGATAGGAGAGAATGGGGTGTGTACTGAAGAAAGTCCACTTAACCCCATTTCACACTATGGTGTAACAAAGGTAAACGCTGAGAGAGAGGTGCTTAATATCGGTGGTATTTCATTACGACTTGCCACCGTTTTCGGTACATCACCAAGAATGAGAATGGATTTATTAGTAAACGAATTCGTTTACAAGGCGTTAACTGATAAGTACATTACTTTATTCGAAAGAAATTTTGTTAGAAATTACATACACATTCGAGATGTTGCGGTTGTTTTTGCAAAAATGATTGAAGAATACGAAGAACATAGTGGAGAAGTATTTAATGTAGGTTTATCTGAGGCAAACTTAACAAAACAAGAGTTGTGTGAAAAGATACAAGAACATATACCCTCTTTTACTATCCAACACAACGACAATTACCAAGACCCAGATAAACGAGATTATGTAGTATCAAATGCAAAATTAGAATCTTGTGATTGGAAACCGCAATTTTCATTAGATTTTGGAATTAATGAATTGATAAAAACATACACAATTCTTATAAAAGATTTAAGTTCAGATTATAGAAACGATTTTCCTTTAGGTTATGGAATCAAATAAAAGTTTATTTTACAAAGACAGAAAATGGAACGATTTTTATTACTATAATGGTAGTACATTACGAGAAGTAAAAATTGTTAATCCATCTACATACTACGAGTACAGAGGAAGTATATCTACTTTATATCATTCAGAGTATTATGATAGATTATTACCTGCACTCGATAGAAACAATGGAGTTTCTTTTAAACATGATAGATATTCAAAATCATCAAAGGGAGTTTTAAGAGGATTACATTGGGACGATAAAACTTGGAAAATGGTATCATGTATTCATGGTAAAATTTACTTAGTGGTTGTGGATGTAAGACCATATTCAACAACTTGGGGTAAATGGGAATCATTTATCTTATCACCTGAAACAAATATTCAAGTTCTAATACCACCTGGATTTGCAAATGGGCATTATGTAATGGAAGATGATTCTATTTTCTATTACAAATTAGCATACGAAGGTGATTATAACGATGTAAGCGAACAAAAAACCTATAAATGGAACAACAAAAAGTTTAAAATAGATTGGCCAGTAGACAACCCAATCTTATCAAAAAGAGATGAAAATGGAGATTAAAAATTTACAACACCACGAAGATAGATGGGTAGATGGTAATTGGTCTAAAGAGGATTTAATTGCTTTTGAGGATGATATTATTTCTCATTGGGAAAACGGAGAAATTAGAGGTCCTATACACCTATCAAACGGAAACGAAGAACAGTTAATAAAGATTTTTAGTAAAATAGGAGTAAGTGATTGGGTATTTTCAACTTGGAGGTCTCATTATCATGCATTACTTCATGGAGTTGAACCTGAAAAACTAAAACAAAAAATTTTAGAAGGTAAATCAATAACTATCATAGATAAATCATCTAATTTTTATTCTTCTGCAATAGTAACTGGTATTTTACCAATTGCATTAGGAGTTGCAAAGGGTTTAAAAGAAAAAGGAAGTGATGAAAAAGTTTGGTGTTTTATTGGTGATATGACTTTTGAAACTGGTATCTTCTATGAAGTACACAAATATGCTAGAAACTTTGATTTACCTCTTTATTTTATTGTTGAAGATAATGAAGTATCAACCAATACACCAACCGGTCACACTTGGAATAATATCCAAAGAGATATACCCGATGATGTGATTTATTATAAGTATAAATCAAAATATCCACATTATGGAACAGGGAAATGGGTAGTATTTTAAATTTTGTATTCCCATATCAGAAAAATAAAATATTTGATTGGTGTATTACAGGTCCCATAACAACTTATATTGAATCAAATTATAACCATTCGTATAATTTAGAAATAAATGATAGTTGTAAAAATGTACTTGTATTTGAAACTATTGAAAAATTTAAAGGTTTTACAAAAAATATTAATAAAAAAATTAATAATCAACAAACTGTTTTAGAATATATAAAAGAAAATTATTCTTTAACAATTTTAGTTGTATCTATTGCAGACCCGGCAGTTGATTATGAAAAACAAGATATAATTGACCTGGTTGAAAATGAGGGATTATCTGATAGAGTTTTTTATATAGAAAGTAATTTTCAACATTTAGGACATAAAAATACTTTTTGTTGGCATTTTTTTATTGAAGATGCTGCAGAAAATGTTTCTCATATATTTTTAAATGAAATAAATGATTTAGGATATAAATCTGAAGAAATAAAGTTAAAAGAATTAGATAGATTTAGAAATAAAAAATTTATATCATTAAATCGAACAGTAGATAGAATACATAGATTATCTTTATTATATGATTATTTACAAGGCGATTTTTCATCGTCATATTTCAGTTTTTTAGTCTATAATTCTCAATACGAGAGTATTTTACAATTTGACCCAGATGACTTTGATACAAACTATTTTTATCAGTTTCTACCAATTGAATTGGATACACATGATTTAGAAGATAAACAAAATTTTAGAACTGCTAATGCGTTGGGTAGAAAGGAATATTATTTAAACTCGTGTATTAATCTTGTTACAGAAACTTCTTTTGGTCAAAATGAGTTATTTTTATCTGAAAAAATATTAAAACCTATATTAAATTATCAACCATTTATAGTGTTAGGTCCATATCACTATTTAAAAGAATTAAAAAGATTAGGCTTTAAAACATTTTCAGATTTTTGGAATGAAGATTATGACGAGTATGAAGATGCATCCGAACGATATTTTAAAACTATGGAAGTTGTTAAATTTTTAAATTCTAAATCAATAGAAGAGTTGAATCAATTATATCAAAGTTGTAAAGATATTTGTATTTTTAATAGAAATCATTTTTTAAATATTAAATTTACTTTAAATGAGTTTATAAAAAAATTATAATTTGAATAAATATATATTTATATAAAAGAAAATAAATGGAAAATAAAAAAGTTTTAATTACTGGTGCCAATGGATTAGTTGGTAATTACATGGTTCAAAAATGTATCGATAGAGGTGCATTTGTAACAGCAGTAGATATTCGCGAACCAAAAAATCAAATTGAAAAATATGCACAAAGTGGACAATATCAATTCATCAAGGCCGATTTAAGAGAATTCTCAAACTGTAAAAGAGTTGTAGAAGGACAAGATATTATCTTTCATATTGCAGGTGTAAAAGGTTCTCCAAAAAGAGCAATGGAACAGCCTGCTGATTATTTTGTTCC
>Ga0255784_10000633_pt1 | contig 28533 bp, 24 predicted proteins | sample 101ome_14_FD_179982 | JGI IMG/M metagenome (GOLD analysis project Ga0255784, IMG submission 179982) | Coastal salt marsh microbial communities from the Groves Creek Marsh, Skidaway Island, Georgia - 101403AT metaG (version 2) | ecosystem: Environmental > Aquatic > Marine > Intertidal zone >...
GAATAAGTCCCTACAAAATCTGAGGTTAATTCCGTGTACTTAGTCTCGTCTATTTCGGTATCTCTTTTTGCCTCTTTTCCCGAACTATCTGGATAGGTCCAGTAAGTCCCTCTTACTTTATGTCCATCAATAGAACTTTTGTCCCCCGGGATCATATTTAGTGGTATCGCACCAAAATGACTTATACCAAGGGTGCTAAAACCTTTTTTTTCTAAAACTTTTTTCAGAGATTCTTGAAGTTTAATGATATCAAATTTTACACCATCAATTTTTTTAAAATCAGAAAAAGTTTGTGTACTCATTAATTTTTACTAGTTTGTTTTTTTTATATCAACTCTGTCTGCGTTCATTACTTTCGTCCAAGCCGCTACAAAATCTTTAACAAATTTTTCTTTGTTATCGTCTTGTGCATAAACCTCAGCGTATGATCTTAGTATAGAATTTGAGCCAAAAACTAGATCCACTCTTGTCGCAGTAAACTTTGTTTTTTTACTTTTTCTATCAATAATATCGTACGAATTCTTTCCGGTTGGTTGCCACTCATATTTCATGTCGGTAAGATTTACAAAAAAATCATTGGTTAAAGCTCCAACTTTAGTTGTAAATACGCCATGATTTTTAGAACTTTCATGGTTAACACCTAAAACTCGTAGACCTCCGACCAAACAAGTCATTTCTTTTGCTGTTAACCCCATTAAAGAAGCTCTCTCTAGTAAAAGTTCCTCCGGCATGACAGAATAATCAGCTTTGACATAATTTCTAAAACCATCATGAAGAGGTTCTAACCATTTGAAACTTTTTATTTCAGTTTGATCTTGTGTTGCATCTCCTCTGCCTGAATTAAAAGGAACCTTAACTTTAAAACCAGCTTTTTTAATAGCTTTTTCAAGTCCCACATTTCCTGCAAGCACTATTGTATCAGCAATTGTTGCTCCACTTTTTTTAGCAATGCTTTCAAGAATTTTTAAAGCTATTGAAAGTTTTTTTGGTTCATTTGCTTCCCAGGTATTCATAGGTTCTAAACGGATTCTTGCGCCGTTAGCTCCACCCCTTTTATCAGTTCTTCGGTATGTTCTTGCGCTATCCCAAGCAATTGTAATTAAATCGCTTATACTTAACTTAGAAGCTGAAATCATTTTCTTAACTTTTTCTACATTATATCTCTTTTTAGGTTTAGGAACGTTACCTTGCCAGTATAGATCCTCTTTGGGAGCCCAAGGTCCAATATAATTTTCTTTATTTCCCATTGTTCTGTGTGTTAACTTAAACCAAGCACGGGCGAAAGAGTCTTCAAAATATTTTGGATCTTTATAAAATCTTTCTGAAATTTTTCTATATTCTGGATCCATTGCCATTGCCATGTCTGCATCAGTAAACATTAATCTCGCTTTCTTATTAGGATTCTCTAAATCTCTTGGTTTCTTTTCCTCTTCAAGATTAACTGGCTCCCATTGCCATGCACCAGCTGGGCTTTTTTTGCTTTCCCACTCATAATTAAGTAGAAGATCTAAATATTGATGATCCCATTTGTCAGGATTTGTTGTCCAAGCACCTTCTAATCCTGAGGTAATTTGATTTGCTCCTGTACCGTTTTTCTGGTTCCATCCAAATCCTTGTTCGTGAATATCAGCACCTGCAGGCTCTGGTCCTAAATTTTCTGGATTACCATTACCATGCGCTCTTCCAATCGAATGACCTCCTATCGTAAGCGCTGCGGTCTCTACATCGTTCATTCCCATTCTTCCAAATGTTTCACGGACATCCATCGCTGTTCTGACAGGATCAGGTTTTCCTTCGACACCTTGCGGATTTACGTAAACTAATTGAAAATGTGAAGCTGCAAGTGGAGCTTCTAATGAAGATCTATCTTGAGGATTCCCATATCTATTAACTGCTAATGGCACTGTTTCTTTACCCCAATAAACATCTTTTTCAGGTTCCCAAATGTCTTCTCGACCAAAAGAAAAACCAAAAGTTTTAAATCCTGCATGTTCGTAAGCCATGGTGCCAGCCAAAACCATCAGGTCAGACCAACTTAATCTATTTCCATATTTTTTTTTAATTGGCCACAGCAGTCGTCTAGCTTTATCTAAGTTTGTATTATCTGGCCATGAGTCTTGAGGCGAAAATCTGTGTGATCCAACATTAGGTCTTCCATCGAATTCTCTGTAAGTACCAACTTGGTGCCATGTCAATCTAACCATTAGTCCGCTATAAGTTCCTAAATCTGCTGGCCACCATTCTTGGCTGTCTGTCATTAACTTTAGTAAATCTTTTTTTAAAGCATTAAAATTTAATTTTTTAACTTCTTTTTTATAATTAAACCCTGGAAGAGGATTAGTTTTTGTGTCGTGTTGATGTAAAATATCTAGATTAATACTGTTAGGCCAAAGTCTTGCGGTATTTGACTCTCCTGCTTTAGTAACACCACCGTGCATAACTGGACATTTGCCGTTATTATTTGTTTTAGTGAATTCTGTACTCATTTTTTCCTCTTTTTATAGTTTATAATTATTCTAAAGTAGAATGTCAATATATTAAGTTAATTAGACTTTTTCTACTTTAATGGTTACCTCAATATTTTTTAGTTTTTTTCCCGAAGGTAACGAAGGAATTTTTTTAAGTTCAACAGAGTCATAATCAATATCTGTCAACAAGTTTTGTTTTTCATCGTAAAAATGATGATGAGATTTAATATTAGTATCAAAGTAACTTTTATTATCATTAGTTTTTATTTCTTTAAGGTGTCCAAATTTTTTCAGCGTATTGATTGTGTTATAAAATGTGGCAAGTGATATTTTTTGATTATTTTTAGTTTTAAGATTTTTTTGTATATCCTCAACTGTAAAATGAAACGTTTTTTCTCTGTTAAATAAATAATCTACAATTGCTATTCTTTGCTTCGTCGGTCGCAAACCAGAGCTTCTTAATCGATCTATTGTGTTTAAGCTTGTTTTCATTAATATTTTAAATCTACTTTAGTATTATTCTAAACTATTTTTATATATATTAAATATGCTAAATCAAGTAAAACTTAACAAGAAAATTCATGAAAAAAAACAAGTACGATTACAATGATTTAATAAGTTGTGGTGAGGGTAAGTTGTTTGGTGAAGGAAATGCGAAGCTGCCTCTACCTCCAATGCTTATGTTTGATCGCATAACTGAAATCGCTGAGGGCAAAGGAAAATTTAAAAGAGGATTAATTACAGCTGAATTAGACATTAAAGATGATCTTTGGTTTTTTGACTGCCATTTCAAGAATGATCCGGTGATGCCTGGTTGCTTAGGGCTAGATGCGATGTGGCAATTGGTTGGATTTTATCTAGGTTGGACGGGTGAACCTGGAAAAGGACGAGCCCTTGGGGTTAATGAAGTAAAATTTACAGGCGAAGTCATTCGAGGTGCTAAAATGGCTAAATATGAAATAAATATGAAAAGAATATTAAAAAAAGAGGGGACCGCAGTAGGCTTAGCAGACGGAACTCTAGAGGTTGGTGGAAAAATTATATATACTGCAGTAAATTTAAAAGTGGGATTATTTAAAAGTTAGAATATGAAAAGAGTCGTTGTCACAGGCATAGGGATTGTATCTTGTATAGGAAACAATCAAGAAGAGGTTAAAAATTCATTATTGAATACTAAGTCAGGAATTAAATTTTCAGAAGAATATAAAAAATACAATTTTAAGAGCCAAATTTGTGGCACACCCAATATAAAATTAGAGGATCACATTGATCGAAAAAGTATGAGATTTATGGGTGATGGTTCTGCCTATAACTACATAGCGATGAAAGAAGCTGTGAAAGACTCGGGATTAGCTGAAAAAGATATCAGCAATGAAATGACAGGCATTATAATGGGCTCAGGGGGTCCATCGATTAAAAATGTTGTGTTCGCAGTTGACTCCACGAGAGACTCTTCACCAAAAAAAATGGGTCCTTTTATAGTCCCAAGAACAATGGCTAGTACTGTTTCAGCTACACTTGCTGTTCCGTTTAAAATTAAAGGTGTAAATTATTCAATTAGTTCTGCCTGCGCTACTAGTGGACACTGTATTGGTAATGCAATGGAACTTATTCAATTAGGAAAACAAAAAGTTGTTTTTGCTGGTGGCGGTGAAGAAATTCATTGGGCTATGTCAGCTATGTTTGATGCGATGACCGCGTTATCCTCAAAATATAACGATTCTCCTGAAACTGCCTCTCGTCCTTACGATAAAACAAGAGACGGCTTTGTTATATCAGGAGGTGCGGGGGTTCTCGTCTTAGAAGAATATGAATTTGCAAAAGCTAGAGGTGCAAATATCTATGCAGAGTTAACTGGTTACGGGGCGACATCAGATGGTTATGATATGGTTGCTCCCTCAGGTGAAGGTGCTGTCCGATGCATGAAAATGGCCCTTAAAACTTCAAAAGCAAAACTGGATTATATCAATTCCCATGGAACTTCTACACCAGTTGGTGACATCACTGAGCTTCAAGCGATCGATAAAGCATTAAGTGGTGAGGTACCAAAAATTAGTTCTACAAAATCGCTTACAGGTCATCCCTTAGGAGCTGCCTCGGTGCATGAAGCTATATACTGCTTAATTATGATGAAAAATAATTTTATTGCTGCTTCGGCAAATATTAAGGATATGGATGAAGAAGCAAAGAAATATTCTATTGTTACAAAAGTAGAGAGTAATGTTAAGTTAAATTCAATCATGTCTAATAGTTTTGGTTTCGGTGGTACCAATGCTACTTTAATCTTTGAAAGAGTGTAGTTATGAGTTTAATGAAAGGTAAAAAAGGATTAATTATGGGCGTTGCTAATGAGAGATCTATCGCCTGGGGAATATCACAAAAATTAGCAGAGGCTGGTGCTGAATTAGCATTTACATACCTAGGTGACGCTCTTAAAAAAAGAGTGATTCCGCTAGCGGAAAAATTAAATTCAAAAATAACATTTAGTTGTGATGTTGAAAAAAAGGAAGAAGTTATTAAACTTTTTCAAGATATCAAATCACAATGGGGTGAAATTGATTTTGTGGTTCATGCTATTGCTTTTTCTGATAAATCTGAATTATCAGGGGAATATTTAAACACTACTAGAGAAAATTTTTTAAGAAGTATGTTAATTTCATGTTTTTCTTTCACAGAAGTTGCAAAAGAAGCATCCAAAGTGATGAAAGAAAAGGGTAGTTTACTTACCTTAACTTACGAGTCTACAAAAGCTATACCTAATTATAATGTTATGGGTGTTTGCAAATCTGCGTTAGAAGCAAGTGTAAAATATTTAGCGAGAGATTTAGGTTCTAAACAAATAAGAGTTAATGCCATTAGTGCGGGTCCAATTAAAACACTAGCTGCATCAGCGATTGGGGATGCAAAATTTTTATATAAATGGAATGAAGATCACTCATTTTTAAAAAGAAATGTAGATATTCATGATGTTGGAAATTCAGCTTTATATCTACTAAGTGACCTTGCTAATGGTGTCACTGGTGAAATTCATTACGTTGACGCTGGTTATAATAAAGTAGGAATGCCAGATCCTAAAAATATTTCAAAAGATTAAATTAAAGAGCTTCTTTAATTGATAATTTTACTTTTCCTCTATCAAAGCCGATAACTTTTACTGACACTTCATCGCCTTCTTTGACAACATCTTCAACTTTAGCAACTCTTTTTTGTGCCAGCTGAGATATATGAACTAAACCATCTTGGTTACCTAAAAAATTTACAAAAGCACCAAATTCCATAATCTTAACAACTTTTCCTTTATAAATTTTTCCCATTTCTGGCTTAGCTACTAAAGCTTTGATCATTTCTATAGCTTTGTTTCTTATTTCATCGTTTGGTGCAGCAACAATGACATCACCAGTGTCTTTGACTTCAACTTTAGCACCAGATTTTTCAACTATATCTCTGATGGTTGTCCCGCCCTTACCAATTACGGTTGCGATATCTTTTTTATCAACTTTAATTGTCTCCATTTTAGGAGTGTGTTTTGAAAGAGTTTCTCTAGATGACTTTATTGCTTTACTCATTTCATTCAAAATATGTTCTCTGCCAGCTTTTGCTTGGGACAAAGCTTTTTCCATTATTTCAAAGGTAATACCACGAACTTTAATATCCATTTGTAAAGAGGTTACTCCTGCTTTGGTTCCTGCAACTTTAAAGTCCATATCCCCTAAATGATCTTCGTCACCTAAAATATCTGAGAGAATTGAATATTTGCCTTTTTCAAGAATTAATCCCATTGCTATACCTGCAACTGAGTCCTTTAATGGCACTCCAGCATCCATTAACGCTAAAGATGTGCCACACACTGTAGCCATAGATGATGAACCATTTGATTCTGTAATTTCAGAAACCACCCTTATTGTATAAGGAAAATTTTCTTTTTTTGGCAAAGTCGAATTAATAGCTCTCCAAGCTAATTTTCCATGCCCGATTTCTCTCCTACCAGTTCCAATTCTTCCAGTTTCTCCTACAGAAAAAGGAGGGAAATTATAATGCAACATAAATCTATTTTTTTCTAAACCATCTAAACTTTCAACTTTCTGTTCATCTTCAGCCATACCTAGTGTAGTTGTTACTAGTGCTTGTGTTTCACCTCTAGTAAATAAAGCTGATCCATGAGTACGAGGTAAAATTCCCACCTCACAACTTATAGGCCTAATATCTGCTAAACCACGACCATCAATTCTTTTTTCATTATTTAAAATGTCTGACCTAACAATATCTTTTTCAACTGACTTTAATTGTGAAAGCACATCATTAATGTTCACGTCCTCATTATCTTTATATAAATCCTTACATTGCTCAGTTATTTCAGAAATTTGATTTGATCTTGTTTTTTTATCTACCTCTTTGAATGCCTTTTTTAAACTATTCTCAAATTTGTCTTTAATAGTTTTTTTGATTGCCGATAAATCTTTTTCTTCATATTTAAATTTTTCTTTATTAACTTTTTTTGCTAATTTTTCTATAGCTTCAATGACAGGAACAAAATTTTCATGTCCGAATTTTACTGCTCCGAGCATCTCTTCCTCTGTTAATCCGGAAGTTTCAGACTCTACCATCAAAACAGCATCTTTGGTTCCAGCAACAACTAAATCTAAACTTGAGTTTGCTAATTCTTTCTTTGATGGATTTAAAACATATTTGTTATTTACAAAGCCAACTTTACTAGCTCCAACAGGGGCTAAAAATGGAAGTCCAGATATTGCTAATGCAGCTGATGAAGCAATGATTGAAAGTATGTCAGGAGAATTCTCCTCATCATAAGATATAACAGTGGGTAAGACTTGTATCTCATAACGATAATTATCCGGGAACAATGGTCTGATTGGTCTATCTATTAACCTTGAAATCAGAGTTTCACTCTCAGTCGGTCGAGCTTCTCTTTTAAAATATCCTCCAGGAATTTTTCCTGAGGCATAATACTTTTCCTGATAGTTTACTGATAATGGAAAGTAATCTATGTCAGGATTTAATTCTTTCTTACCTACGACTGTTGCTAGAACAACAGTATCGCCACAACTAGCAATTACCGCTCCGTCTGCTTGACGAGCAATTTTTCCAGTTTTTAATGTTATTTTTTTATTACCTAATTTTACTTCTTCAACGATTTCTTTAAACATTCACTACTTTCTTAAATTCAAACTTTTTATAATTTCTGAATAAGAAGTAGGATCCTTTTTTTTTAGATAAGATAATAATCTTTTTCTTTTATTGACATTAAACATTAAACCCCTTGAAGAGTGTTTATCTTTTTTGTGTTGTTTAAAGTGTTCAGACAATGTGTTGATCTTAGAACTTAATAATCCTATTTGTACTTGAACAGATCCTACGTCTTTAGAATTCTTTGCAAATTTTTTAATTATATTTGTTTTTTCTTCTCTCATTATTATTTTGCTTAATTAATCTTTCAATTTTTTCAGCATAATCGAACGACTTATCTTCTACAAATAAAAGTTTAGGTAGAAATTTAGTTTCAATCTTTTTCGACAGTGCTTTTCTAACAACATGCTTATATTCAGTCAAGACTTTAACTGCTACTTCGGAGTCTTTTCCTCCTAGCGGAATGACGTAAACTCTAGCTGATTTAAGATCGGGGCTCATTTTAACCTCGGTAATAGTGATTTTTTTTGTGTCATAAACATCAATTTTCGCTTCGTTCCTGATTAAAATTTCGCCTAAAGAATGTTTGATTAATTCCCCTACGCGTAACTGTCTTTGCGAAAGTCCTATTGGTGTAGTTATATTTTTTTTCATTTTGATTAAAGTGTTCTTGCAATTTTTTCTACTTGGTAAGATTCAATCACATCCTTCTCTTTAAAATCAATAAAATCTTTTAAAGCAATACCACATTCCAGTCCATTCTTAACTTCTTTTACAGAATTTTTTTCTCGATATAGACTTGTTATTTCCCCATTATAAATCACAGCTCCATCTCTAAGAATTCTGGCTCTAGAATTACTTTTTATTTCACCATCGATAACCTTGGAGCCTGCGATTTTACCTGATTTAGATAATTTAAATACTTGTAAAATTTCCGCAGTACCAAACACTTTTTCTTTTATCTCAGGCTCTAATAGTCCACCTAATTTTTTCTCTAAATCTTCTATTACTTTATAAATAATATTATAAAACAAGATTTTAATATCTTGATCTTCCGCTAATTTTTTTGCTTCTTTATTTGGTTTAACATTAAAACCAATCACTAACGCTTGAGTAGCTTTGGCTAAGTTTATATCAGTTTCATTTATCATGCCAACTTCAGATAAAATAATTGTTGGTTTAACCTCATCATGTTTAAAGTTTATAATAGCATTTTTAAGAGCTTCGCTTGAACCGTGAACATCTGATTTTATTATTAAGTTTAGTTCTTTAATATTGTGATTTACATTTTCAAATATAGAATTTTTATCTTTAATTAAAATATTTTTTTCATTTCTTAAATTATCACTTCTTTGCTCTGCGATATTTTTTGCTTGTTTTTCGTTTTCTATAATTTCAAAATTTGTCCCTGAATTAACAACAGTATTAAATCCTAAAATTTCAACAGGTTGCGATGGAAGTGCTTGGTCTACTTGAATGCCTTGATGATCAACTAGAGCTCTGATTTTACCATAGCTACTACCACAAACAAAAAATTCTCCTTTTTTTATTGTGCCTTGAGTTACTAATACAGTCGAGATAGCTCCTTTACCTTTATCAATTTTTGACTCTATCACTATTCCTGAGCCTAATCCTTGTTTGGAAGATTTAAGATCCATAATCTCAGATTGAAGAATAATGGACTCTAAGAGTTTATCTAAATTTAATTTATTTTTTGCAGACACTTCAACAAATATGGTATCACCACTCAAATCTTCAGCTATAAGTTCGTACTGCATCAATTCATTCTTAATTTTTGTAATGTTTTTGTTTGGTAAGTCGCACTTATTAATAGCAACTATTATTGGTACTTTGGCAGCCTTTGAATGTTTGATTGCCTCAACTGTTTGAGGTTTGACACCATCATCGGCGGCTACTACTAAAACTACAATATCAGTAATTTTTGCACCTCTTGCTCGCATTTCTGTAAATGCGGCGTGACCGGGTGTATCTATGAATGTTATAAGTTTTTTATCAGAGGATTGAACTTGATATGCTCCTATGTGTTGCGTTATACCTCCATGTTCCCCTGAAACTACATTAGAATTTCTTAATGCATCCAACAAAGAGGTTTTACCATGATCTACATGCCCCATGATGGTTACAACTGGCGGCCTTTTCTCTAAATTTTCTGATGCGTAATTTTTTTTAATCTCTCCTGTTTCAATTAATTTTTCCAATACAGGCTTATGTCCAAACTCTTTTACTAAATATTCAGCAGTATCTTTATCAATTATGTGATTAATTGTTGCCATTACCTTCATTCCCATTAAGAATTTAATTAGGTCAGATGATTTTTCTGCCATTCGATTGGATAACTCTTGGATAGAAATTCTGTCTGGTATTTTTACTTCCCTTACTATTTTTTTGAATTCTTTTTTTTCTGTTTCGCTATCACCTGTTTTTTTTTCTTTCAATCTAGCTCTTTTTAATGAAGCTAGACTTCTTTGCTTAATTTCAATCTCTTCAATATCATCGGCATTATTAAGGGAAAGTTTGAATTCTCTACCTTTTGATAATGGTGTATTTAATTTAAGTTTACTTTTAAACCTTGTTTTATTATCGTTTTTAGCTATTAGTTTTTTTCTGCTTTCTTGTTCAATATTTTTTCTGGCAAATTTATTAACTCCTGGTATGTAGTTTTTTTTTTCTTGAGGCTTGAATCTTGTAGGTTTACTAAATTTATCTTTATTGAAATTATCTGGTTTCTTTTTGAAATTGGCTGATACTGTTAACGTTTTCTTTTTGTCTGTCATATATCTTAATCATTGAATACTTGTGCTCTAGCATCCATTATTAAATTATCTGCCTCTATTTTTGAAAGTTGAAATTCTTCTAGGTATCCATCTACTTTGAATCTTTCACCTTTAATTTCATCATAACCTCCAATAAGTTCGGTTGAGGATAATTCTGCAAAATCTTTTAAAGTTTTAATATTTTTCTGCCCCAATATTACAAGCATTCCTGGTGTTATACCTTTTAAGTTGATCAGATTGTCCTCTATTCCCAACTCTTTTAATTTTACTGCTATTTCTTCTTTCTCTTTAACAAGAGTCTCTTTAGATCTTGAAATTAGTTCTTCTGCTGTGCTTTCATCTATTCCTTCAATTTTAGTAATTTGCTCGACAGTAGAATTAGATATATCTTCGATACTATGCATTCCTTCAGATACTAAAAGTTGCCCCAAAGTTTCATCAACGCCAAGACTTTTTATTATTGTTTCAGATCTTTCCTTGAATTCAGCTTGTCGTCGTTCTGAGTCCTCTTTATCTGTAAATATTTCTATTTCAAAACCTGTTAATTTAGAAGCTAGACGAACATTTTGTCCTCTTCTGCCGATTGCTTTACTTAAATTTTCCTCAGTTAAAATAACATCAATTCTTTTATTTTTTTGATCAATCAAAACTTTTTGGATTTCTGCGGGTGAAAGTGCCTCGGATACCAGCGTTGGAAGATCTTCTGTGAATTTTATAATATCAATTTTTTCTCCCTGCAATTCATTTACCACGGCTTGAACTCTGCTTCCTCGCATTCCAACACATGCTCCTACTGGATCTAATGAAGAATCTTCAGAATGGACTAACATTTTCGCCCTACTACCTGGATCACGAGCCACATTGTTTATTTTGATTATTCCTTCATATATTTCGGGAACTTCTTGCGCAAACAGTTTGGCTAAAAATTGTGGATGCGCCCTTGATAAAAAGATTTGATGTCCTTTTATTTCATTTTTAACCTCATAACAAAAAGCTTTTATTCGATCTCCAGGTTTCAGAATTTCTCTTGGGATCAATTCATCTTTTTTAATTACACCTTCTGCTTTTCCAAGATCAACGATAGCATTTCCATATTCCAATCTTTTAATAATTCCGCTCAGTATTTGATCTTGTTTATCTTTAAAATCTTCGTATTGCCTGTTTTTTTCAGCTTCTCTTACTTTAAAACCAATAATCTGTTTTGCACTTTGTGCTGCAATTCGTCCAAAATCAATTTGTGGTAGTTCTTCTTCAATACGTTCACCAACTTTAATTTCGATATCTTTTTTTATTTTTTTTGCCTGATCTACAGTAATTTCCCTGCTAGAATCACTGACTTCTTCAACAATATTTAAGACTTTAAATATTTTAATTCCACCTGTTTCTCTGTCTATTTTGGCTTCAATTTGATTTTCATGACCAAATTTTGTGAGCGCTGCTTTCTGAATTGCGCTTTCCATTGAACTAATAATAAGATCTTTGTCAATTGACTTTTCGGTAGCTACAGAGTCAACGATACGTAAAAGTTCTAATTTATCTATTCCTTTATTTAACATTTATTCTCTCCAAAAAAAAATGGGCTAAAGCCCATTTTGAATTTCAGCGATTTAAATAGATTATAAAAGTTTTTTGTTTATTTTCAAGCTAGCTTTTTAAAATGATCAGTTTTATCTGTTTTTTCCCAAGAAAATTCTCCATTATTACCTGGTTTTCTACCAAAATGACCGTAAGCAGCTGATGGCTGATAAATTGGTTGATTTAATTTAAGCATTTCCCTTATCCCTCTTGGAGAAAGGTCAAAATTTTGTTCAATGATTTTCTGAACTTCAATATTTTTTTCATCTGAATTCTGGAACAAGTTAACATAAATAGAAAGAGGCTTTGAAACTCCGATAGCATAAGCAAGTTGTATTAAACATTTCTTACTGACGCCGGCTGCAACTATGTTCTTTGCCAAATATCTACTTACATAGGCTGCTGATCTGTCGACCTTAGTAGGGTCTTTACCTGAGAAGGCTCCTCCGCCATGAGGTGCTGCACCGCCGTAGGTGTCTACAATTATTTTTCTTCCCGTTAAACCTGCATCGCCATCTGGACCGCCAATAACAAATTGACCAGTTGGATTTACAAAAATATTTTCATCTTTTAAGTCCTTCAGTAAATTTTTCGGTATTGATTTTTCTATATATGGCTTAACTAGATCCCTAACTTTTTTTTGATCAAGTCCTTTGTTGTGTTGCGTTGAAATAACCACAGATGTTACTGATTTAGGCTTATCGTTTTCGTATAAAATGGTTACTTGACTTTTTGAGTCGGGTTCAATTCCCTTTAATATATTTTTTTTTCTATCCTCAGCCATTAGTCTTAAAATTTTGTGAGAAAAATAAATCGGGGCAGGCATTAAGTCCTCAGTTTCATCGCAAGCATAACCAAACATTATCCCTTGATCTCCTGCTCCTTCATCTTTATTGCCTTTAGCATCCACACCCATAGCAATATCAGTAGATTGACCATGTAGTAGGTTCTTGATATCTACAGTTTTCCAACTAAAACCTTTTTGGTCATAACCTATTTCTTTTATACAGTTTTTTACTTCTTGAATAATTTCATCATTTTTTATTTCTGGTCCGCGAGTTTCACCAGCAAGTACAATTTGATTTGTTGTTGAAAGAGTTTCACAAGCCACACGAGAGTATGGATCTAATGATAAATATTTATCTACAATAGCATCAGAAATTCTGTCACACACCTTATCTGGGTGCCCTTCAGATACTGACTCACTCGTAAAAAGAAAATTTTTCATAGTTTTTTATTCTTATATAAAATAAAAATTATTAGATATGTAGATAAAATAATAAAAAATATCAAATCATTTTTATTTTTTGTGGCATTATTTTCAATAAAGACTTTTGTCTCAATACTGCCAACCTCATTAGGTTGTAAGGATTTTAAAACTCTTCCCTTGTTATCAACAACTTGGGAGACACCTTTGTTCGCCGCTCTGATAATATAGCTATTACTCTCAATTGCACGGAAAATTGCTTTAGCCGAAGCTTGATAAGGACCAATTGTACCCTCAAACCATGCATCTTCAGAAATATTTATCACTAAATTATAGTCCTCTTTTTGTTTTTGAAGCAGTTCAGGAAATATTAATTCATAACATACTAGATATAAAATTTTTAAATCCGAGTTAAACTGAAATATTTTATTTTCACTCCCGCTAGAAAAGTTTTGAAACCCCTGAGTAATCTTTTTCAATCCAAATTTTGATAGTAAATTTTCTCCGGGCAAAAACTCTCCAAAGGGTACTAGTTTTTCTTTATCATATCGATGTAGTACTTTCATGTCATGATCAATAACATATAAACTATTATAAATTTTCAAATCATCATTTATTATATTTTCAGTGTTTGCACCAAAGATTATAAGATGTTTGTTAGAAAAATTTTTTTTAATTATTTCTTTTTTTTTCTTTAAATCATCAAATGTTAAACCTGCAAATACACCCTCGGGCCAAATAAAGACTGTTCTTTTAGTCGTATCCGGAGAAGAAAGACGGATCAAATATTTTAAAACTTTATCCAATTCTTCATCATCTGCGATATAATTAATTTTAAAAGATGGATTAACTACTTTGAATAAAACGTCTTCTTGATCAATTTTAAACTCTTTTTGTCCAGTATTAGTTTGATTTAACTCGTAATTTCCATAAATATAGTTACTAAAAAAAAGTAATAAAGTTGTTAAAAAAATTAACCAATTAGTTTTGTGTTTTTTTAAAAAAAAAAATAACGCTACTCCACTGACTGAGATTACTAAAAGATTTACTGCATAAATTCCTATTAAGCGAGTAATTTGAATAAATTCTAAGGACTCTACGAAACTGTAAGCCCACAAATTCCAAGGAAAACCGGTTAATATTTTCCCTTTAAGAAAATCAATCAAAGCAATACTTCCACTAAAAAATAAATAGGAAATAAATGAGAAGTCAAGATATTTTGATATAAACAAAATAGGTATAGAAAAAAAAATACCAAAAAAAATTGCGAACAAAATTTTACTGATCCAGATATAACTGATAAATTGTGGATCATAGTTTAATGAATTTGTTACCCAGCCAATGCTAAAAAGAGAGTGCGATGACCAAAAAATAAAGCTAGCAATAAAGACATATTTGAAAAAATTTTTTTTTCTGTAAACGCTTTTAAAATTTTTAATAACTACATTAATTATGTAAAAATAGCTTGGAAATATTATAAATCCTAAAAAGGAATAATTGTAAGGTTTAAAATTTAAAAAAGTTATTGATCCTAAAATAAATGGAAAAAAATAAATAATAAAGAATTTATTATAAAAAAAGTTTTTAAATGTCATAAATCAATTTGTAGAGTGCATTTTCTAATTTTTGCATTTTTTTATAATTTTTTTCACTTTTATGAGAGTGTCCTAACAAGTGTAGAAGTCCGTGGATCCATAATTTGTCTAAATGACTGGTAAATTCTTTTTTTAAAATTTTTTCATAACTGATTACAATATCCCCTAAGTAAGTATTCATTTTTGAATAATTTTTTTTAAGTTTAATTTTTGAAAAATTTGGAAATGATAAAACATCTGAACTTTTATTTTTTTTTCTAAATTTTTGGTTTAATTTTCTTGTATGTTTATTGTTTGACAACAACACACTGAATTCATAATTATTTTTTTTAAATAAATTATGTTTATTAATTTTTTTTATTCGGCTTTTAAAATAATGTTTTAAAATAAAATTACTATGCCATCGTTTATCTTGAACAATCGCATCACATTTAATCATTATTTTCGTTTTGATAAGCTTGAATTATTTTAGATACTATGGGATGTCTTATTACGTCTGTATGATCAAATGTGATCATTTTAATCTCTTTAAGTTTACTTAAAATTTTTTTGGATTTGGTTAAACCAGAATAATTTTTATTGATCAAATCAATCTGGCTTGGATCACCATTTACAACTAATTTTGTGTTTTCACCAATTCTGGTTAAAAACATTTTAATTTGTGTCTCAGTAGCGTTCTGAGCCTCATCTAAAATTGCAAAGGAATTTTTTAATGTTCGACCTCGCATAAAGGCTAAAGGTGCAATCTCTATCTCGCCTGAATTTATTTTTTTTTCAATAACTTCAAATCCAGCTAATTCGTAGAGAGCATCGTAAAGCGGCCTTAAATAGGGATCAACTTTCTCTTTCATATCACCTGGTAAAAAACCAAGCTTCTCTCCAGCTTCCACTGCTGGTCTTGATAATATTAATTTTTCTATTTTTTTTTGGGTTAGCATTTCAATACCAACGGCAACTGCAAGAAAACTTTTTCCTGTTCCTGCTGGACCTAAGCCAAAAGTAATAAGATTTTCTCTTAATGAATTTATGTAGTCAGCTTGTCTATTTGATTTTGCAATTACTGACTTTTTTGGGCTCTTAATGATCGCACCTAAATTTCTTACATTGTTATTATTATTAAAATCCATAAATTTGTTAATTATTAAATTAACATCATTTTTGTCAATATTTTTAGTTAAATTAAATTGATTAATCAATTCCTCTATGCCCTCAACCACTAAATTAATTTTATTTTTGTCTCCTTTAACTGTTAGGGAATTCCCCCTAGAGTAAATTGATGTTCCCGTTATATTTTCGATATCTTTTAAATTAGAATTGAAAGTACCGCTTAGAGCTAAGAGTGTATCATTATCTAATATTTTTAAATTAATCGTCTCTTGATCGAGTTTTTTAATCAAATAATTTTTATTAAGTTTATTTATCTCCAATATATTCCCCAAATAATGTTTGTTGGTTATAGTTGTTTATTTCAGCTTTTACAACTTTGCCTGTTAAGTCATGTCTACTACTTACAATAACTGAATTAAAATACTGATCTCGTCCAAAATACTTATCTGATTCTGATAAACTATTTTCAATCAATATTTCACTTATGCTGCCTTTGAGCTGATTTTTATGTTTGATTTGAAATGAGTTAAGTAGATTTTGTAATTCTAGTAATCTTTTATTAGCCTCTTTATGAGGTTGCATATTCCCTGATAAAGTGCCCGGTCTCGGACTAAATATAAACGAATAGGAATTAACAAACTTTACATTATTAATAAGTTTGAGTGTCAGATTAAAATCTTCATCTTCTTCATCAGGATAACCAACTATAAAATCACTTGAAAACATAATATCTTTTTTTATGTCTTTTAATCTATTAATAGTTTCAAGATAAAATTCTGATGAATGCTTTCTATTCATTTTTTTAAGAATTCTATTAGATCCACTTTGAACTGGTAAATGTAAAAATGGCATTAATTTTTTTGAATGGCTATATACTTGGATCAAATCAGTAGTCATGTCTTTTGGATGTGAGGTGGTGTACCTTATTCGCTCTAATCCTGATAAGTTATCCAATGCTAAAATTAGATCTGAAAGTTTTTTTGTATGTCCTATATTTTGATTCAAATAAGCATTCACATTCTGACCTAACAAAATAATTTCTTTCGTTCCATTCTCTACTAATTGCTTTGCTTCAGAAATTATCTGGTGAAAATCTCTAGAATATTCTGGTCCTCTGGTATAGGGAACCACGCAGAAGGAACAAAATTTATCACAACCTTCTTGAATGGTTAAATAATTAGAAACTTTGGACTGATTATTTTTAACAATATCTAAGTGATCGAATTTTTCGATTACCTCAAATTCTGTTTCATTTAATCTCAGACCTTTTTTATTTTCAATTTTTTTAATTGCATGATTTATTTTGTGATAAGATTGTGGACCAATCACAACATCAATAAATTTTTCTTTTTTAAGCATTTCTTCATTTTCTGCTTGTGCAACACATCCTGCTACAATTAAGATTGGTTTATTTTTATTTCTAAATTTTTTTTTTATTCTTCCAACTTCATGATAAACTTTGTCAGATGCTTTCTCTCTGATATTACAAGTATTGATGACATAACAATCTGTTTCATCTGGATTATCTGTAGGAGTATAGCCAATACCATAAACTAGATCTTTGATACGATTACTATCGTATTCGTTCATTTGGCATCCGAATGTTTTAATATAGATTTTTTTACTCAAGATTATTTTTTTATTTTTACTCCGTATAACTCAAGTTTATGGTCGACTAGCTTATACCCTAATTTTTCAGCTATCTTAGATTGTAATTTTTCAATATCCTTATCAACAAATTCCACGATTTCACCACTGTTAATATCAATTAAGTGGTTATGATCATCATTAATTTCATATCTAGCTTTGCCTGCCTTGAAATCATGTTTTACCAATATGCCAGCTTCTTCAAACAACTTAACAGTTCGATAGACTGTAGCGATACTTATCTTGTCATCTATTTGTGTTACTCTTTTATGTAATTCATCAACATCCGGATGATCTTTTGAACCGTAAACTTCTTTAGATTCTGACAAAACCTTGGCTATGGTTTTTCTCTGATCAGTTAATCTAACTCCTTTATCTTTGCACTTCTCTTCTATTAAGCTCATAAATAATTTTAATTTAAATAAATTGGTTTTAAATTATTTTTATAAATAAGATTATTATCAATTAAATTTTGAACTTTTTCTACATTAAATTTAAAGTAATTTATTTTTAATTTCGTATTTTTTAATGATAAATTTATATTTCTGTAGCCATCAGCTATAAAAATAGCTGAAGATCTTATTTTTTTCATTTTTTTACCTAAAGTAAGCTTTTGTACATCTCCTTTATTTTTAGATTTATAATACTCCAAAAAAAATAGGTTATTTTTTGTAGGATAGATAATGAATTTATTGTTATTTGACATCAGAGAATGCTGTGCTCCGTATTTAAAATAATCATAACCAATAACCTTCAATTTAAAAATTAATTTTAGAGCTTTCGCAATTGCTATTGAAGCTCTAATCCGTGAATAGCTTCCAGGTCCACAATTGACCATAACAACTGTTTTTTTGTTAATGTTTAACTTATTTTTTTTTGTGAAGTTTAATAATCTTGATTGAAGTTCATCATTTTGAACTTTATTAGGTTGAAGTTTAAGTTTGAAAAATTTATTATTCTGTCTAAAACCAATAATGTCCTCTTTGCCTGTTAAATTAAGAATTAAAAAATTTTTAACTAGATTTGTTTTCATAATGTCCGTACTTGCAAACTATCATGCCATGAATATTAATGCATCTGAAATTGATGACTACGGTATTATCTCTTTGATGTATCATCGCTTTGACGAAAGTAAATATCCTTCAACCAATATAATGATTAAGGAATTTGAGAATCATTTAAACTCAATAAATAAAAATGGCTTTTCATTTATCAGTGCAGATGATTTTATAAATAATTTTTCATCAACACACTCTCAAAAAAAAGTTCTTTTAACTATAGATGATGGCTTTACTTCGTTTTATGAGAGCGCCTGGCCAATACTACAAAAAAATAAAATTCCATTTATTTTATTTGTTAACACACGTGAAGTTGGCAGTAATGGATACATGAATTGGGATCAAATTAAAGAAATTGCCAAAGAAGAATTCGTCCACATCGGGAACCATGGACATTCGCATGAATATCTTGCAGATATGAATAAGGCTGAAGTAGTTAATGACATTAAAATAGCAAGTGACTTGTTTGAGAAAGAGCTTGGTTATAATTCACCTTTCTTTTCATACCCTTTCGGTGAATATAGTTTGGAGACGAAGTCAGTTGTTAATGAATTCGGATTTAAATTTGCGTTTGGTCAACACTCAGGAGTGATTGACTCAACCAAAGATCCATTGGAACTACCACGATTTCCTATTAATGAAAAATATGGAGAGCAAAAAAGATTTGAACAATTACTCAAGACGCTGCCCTTCAAATTTAAAAATATTGTGCCTGAAGAGAAATACCTTGCTGAGCAAAATAATCCGCCAAAAGTACTAATTGAATTCTATGAAAATATTAATAATTTAAAAAATATCACCTGCTATTCTAATGAAGAAAATAAATGGAGACAGACGAAAGCAAACTTTATAGATGATAATAATTTAGAGCTCTTATTAGAAGGAAAATTTATTACCGAACGTGGCAGGATTAACTGTTCTTTAAATGCTGGTAATGGTTACTGGCGATGGCTAGGTATGCAGTTTGTAATTGCAGAAATTAAAGATTAAACTCTTTATCTTCAGAATTATTTAGATTAGCAATATCAAAATCATCTAATGCATTTTGAATTATTATTTTTTCTAAAATATCAGTGTATTCTTTTCCTGTCTCAGCATAGTTATCGAGGGTATGAACTAAATCTAGTCCTGATATTGATTGTTTTTGATTTCTCAATCTTTCTCGCTTCGCTCTGAATTCCCTATAACTATTATGAGTATTTAAATTATTTTTATATGCTTTAACTGAAGCTCTAAATATCGGAAATTTTAAAATCTTATACTGTTTACCAGTTTGTCTTTCATAAGGAACAATGCCATTACCACTCCATGTCCATTGACCAAATAATGCGTTTCCTTCAATAGCAAATCTTGATGTCCCCCACCCACTTTCTTTTGCTGCTTGCGCTATGGCGATTGAAACCGGGATAATATCCATACGACGTTTTAATTTCTCAAGGTCGTTATCGGTAACCTTGTACTCTTTAAGTTTTTGCATTATCCAATTATTTTCATCATCATCGATATTCTCCTTATCAATTAGTCTCAGTAAATATCTTCTGTCTTTTATAATGTCATTATTTTCTGAGACAATTAACGGAAGCACGATCCGTATAAAGACATCTTTTTTCAAAGCAACATCGCTTACGGAAGATAAGTCTCTAGGCACTTTAGTAAAGTATACTGGTTCAACTTGTTTATTTTTTCTAACTCCTTCAAGACTGTAGTCTAACTCATCAAGGTAATTAACAACGGTTTGTGTATTAAGTCTAAAAAAGTCGCTTAGAAAACCTTCATTAATACTGTCATCTGTTTTCTTGTTCTCAGGTGCTTTGGCCAATTCTTGTTTTTTTTCTTCCTCTTTTTTTAAGGTATCTACATAAATATCTGAGAAGAATTCTAAATTATCTTCATTCAATTCCTTTGTGAGCTGAATTGATTCAATATCTAAAAAGAATTTTTTAACTATTGGTCCACCTACAAAAATAGTTATTAAAAAAATATAAGTAAGCGGTGCTAATATAAATTTTTGAAAGTGTTCTTTATCAAAAGTGGAAGAATAGGGTTTATTTAATAAATCAACAAGATCCCTGTTTCTATTCCTGATAAATCTTTGGGTGCCCTCGGAACTCTTATCGACAAAATTATCAAATTTTTTCTTTATTCTAAATACACTTTTTTTGTTTATGGGTAATGGTACTTTGTTTTTTTTTAACAGCAGTTCTAATTGAGGTACTGTTAAAACCTTTCTTGCTTTAGAATAATTTCTAACCTCTTTAATCCTGTATATCTTTGCAATTTCTAATAATCTATCTCGATAACTTGATGGATTACTCATTTATCGCCTCTACAGACTTTACTTCTTTAATGTAATGACAAAGTATATTTTGTACTCCCTGTTTTAAAGTGATGATAGAACTTGGGCATCCAGAACAACTGCCTCTAAGCAATACTTTGACCACACCATCAGTAAAAGATAAAAATTGAATATCTCCACCATCTCTTGCCACTGCTGGTTTAATTTTTGTGTTTAACACTTCCTTAATGTCGCTCACAATCTTAGTATCTTCTTCTATTTTTGATGTGTTTACTACCTTAGTGCTTTTTATAATTGGTCCTTTATCCTTTTCTAGATGATGGTTAATATTTGCAATTACCATGGGTTTTAACACTTCCCAATTTGAATCAGCTTTTTTATTCACTGTTAAAAAATTATCTGAAATATAGATTTGTTCAACACCTTCGATTTCAAGTAAATCTTTAATGGTATTATTTTTAATTTTTTGAAGGTTGTTTTTTTTAAATTCTTCTCCAGACATTTCTGATAGTTTTCTATCAGAAACAAATTTTAATGAATTTGGATTTGGTGTTAATTCAACTTGAATCATATATTTTTTATATCAAATTATTAAAATAACCCTACTATTTTTTTGGTCTCTTTTATTGTGTTCTCGGCAATTTTTCTAGCTTTTTCTGATCCTTTATTTAATATGTTTTCTAAACTTTTAGTATCTTTTAACAACTCTTTCATTTTGTTGCCAATAGGACAAATAGTTGCGACCAAAATTTCTGCTAACTTATTTTTTAAATGAGAAAAATCCTTACCAGCAAATTCTTTCAATGCATTTTGTAAACTTATTCCGGACAATTCTGCATAGATATTTATTAGATTAAGGACCTCCGGTCTTTTATTTAAATCTTCTAAATTGTCAGAGATCGATGCTGAGTCAGTTTTGGCTTTTTTAATTTTTTGAACGATTAAATCTGCATCATCTTTGAGGTTTATTCTTGAAAAGTCAGACTCTTCAGATTTACTCATCTTTTTCAATCCGTCTCTTAAACTCATAACTCGTGAAATAGTGTTAGAAATTAATGGCTCTGGTACTGGAAAAAAATTAGCAACACCAAAATCATTGTTAAATTTTTGGGCAATATCTCTGCACAATTCTAAATGTTGTTTTTGGTCTGCGCCCACAGGTACATGAGAAGATTTGTATAATAGAATGTCCGCTGCCATCAAATTTGGATAAATATATAATCCAACACTAACCTTCTCTTTATCTTTGCCAGCTTTATCTTTAAATTGAGTCATTCTATTCAGCCAGCCTATTCTTGCTACACAGTTAAATATCCATGCTAATTCTGAATGCCCACTTACCGAAGATTGGTTAAAGATAATACTTTTATTATGATCAAGTCCAGCAGCAACGAATGCAGCAACCGTCTCCAAAATATTGTTTTTTAACTCCACTGGATCTTGAAAAACTGTGATTGCGTGAAGATCAACAACACAAAAAATGCATTCATTATCTTTTTGTAAATTAACAAAGTTTTTTAGTGCACCTAAATAATTTCCTAAATGTAAATTGCCTGTTGGTTGGACACCAGAAAATACTAATTTTTTTTTACTCATTAATTAAACTTAAAATTTTTTAATCTTATTAATTTATAATAGGACACAACTAAAATATAGAGAAAAGCTACAAATAATATAATTGTAAACAGGTAAAATACTTTAAATGAATGATCGTAACGCAATTCCAAAGAAAAGAAATTTAATAATAAAACTAAACTTATAGCCATAATTATTGTGGCAAGTAAAACTTTAATAATATTAGAATAATTTATATTTTCTAATTTAAAGTATTGCCTTTTTTGTAAAATGATAAATAAAATTATTGTGCCAATCCATGAGGAAATTGATGTTGCTATTGGAATAATAATAAATCCTAAATCTTTAAAAAAAGTTACACTTATAGTAATATTTATTATTACAACGACCAATGAAATTTTAAATGGCGTAATAGTATTATGTCTGGCAAAAAAGAAGTTGTTTAGAATTTTTATCATTGCAAAACTAATAAGACCGAAACCAAAATATTTTAAAGCTAGACTGGTCTGGGTAACATCATTCATTTTAAAAGATCCATATCCAAATAAAGCACTTACTATTTCTTCAGCTGAAATTATTAAGCCAACACTAGCTGGTAAAGATAATATTAAGCAAAGTTCAAGTGATCGATTTTGGGCTTTTTTAACAAGTTCAACTTTTTTTTGTGCTATATATTTTGCAAGAATAGGTAAAGAAACTGTACTAATAGCAATGCCAGCAATCGCTAAATTAATTTGATAGATCCTATCCGCATAATATAGATAAGAAACTGCACTTGCTTGAAAAGAAGCAATAATAGTTCCAACCAAAATATTAATTTGGGTAACACCTGAAGCAAAAATACTGGGAAGTAATTTTTTAAAGAAAGACTTTAATTTTGAGTTCCATATATTTATGAAATTGAATGTGGAACGGTAAAACTTTTGAGTTACATAAATTAAAAATAATAATTGAATTAATCCTGAAAAAGTAGTGGCATAACTTAAATTTAAAGCATAATCCGCATTGGTTTTGTAAGAAAAAATTATACTGCTTATTAATAAAATATTTAAAAATATTGGTGCTGCTGCAGCTGCCGCAAATTTTTTATTACTATTTAAGATACCAGAATAGAAAGAAGCCAGTGTTATAAAGAATAAAAAAGGAAAAGTTATTCTGGAAAATGTGACTGCTAACTCAAATTTCTCAACATTATTGTAAAATCCTGGAGCAATTAGTCTTACTAAGACTGGCATAAATATTTCAGCAATGACTACTAAGAAAAACAGTATAAGAACTAAAATGCTCAAAACCTGGTCAGCAAAAACTTTAGCTTTGGTCTTACTGATAATTTTTTCCTTGCTGTAACTAGGAATAAAGGCAGCGTTAAAAGTGCCTTCGGCAAATAATCTTCGAAACGTATTAGGTAATCTAAAGGCAACGAAAAAGGCATCAGCATAGATTGAAGTGCCTAAGAAAACTGCAATCAATATGTCCCTTGCGTAACCAAGTATTCTACTAACTATAGTAAAAAAACTAAAAACCAATGTTGAACTTAAAATATTCATTTATTTTAAAATAATTAGTGATTTTATTTTATTTATAATACATACTTATGTTAACTTTAATGACAAAAAAATCAAAAATAGATCATTATACAGATAAAGAAGCTTTAGATTTTCATATAAGTGGAAAGTCTGGCAAAATTGAGATTAGCTCTTCGAAACCATTAACAACGAAAAGAGATCTTTCATTAGCATATTCTCCGGGTGTCGCGGCACCAGTAAAAGCCATAGCGGAAAATCCGGCGACTGCTTATGACTATACTAGTAAAGGAAATTTAGTAGCAGTTATAAGTAATGGCTCAGCAATTTTAGGGCTTGGTAACCTTGGTTCACTTGCATCGAAACCTGTGATGGAAGGTAAATCTGTATTGTTTAAAAGATTTGCTGATATTGACTCGATTGATATCGAAGTTGATTGTTCTAATGCTGAAGAAATAATTAATACTGTCAAAAATATTGGGGGAACTTTTGGTGGAATTAATTTGGAAGATATTGCTGCACCAGATTGTTTTATCATAGAACAAAAACTTAAAGAACTTTTAGATATCCCAGTTTTTCATGATGATCAGCATGGTACAGCTATCATTACTACAGCAGCTCTGATCAACGCGTTACATATAACCAAAAAAAAAATTAAAGATATTAAGGTCGTAGTTAATGGAGCAGGTGCATCAGCATTAGCGTGTACAAATTTATTCAAGCTTTCTGGGGTAAGAAATGAAAACGTTATAATGTGTGATAGAGAAGGAGTGATTCATAAAGGTCGAAAAAATGTTGACCAATTTAAATCTGCACATGCGGTGGAAACAAAATTAAGAACGCTCGCAGAAGCAATGAAGGGTGCTGATGTATTTTTAGGACTTTCAGCTAAAGATACAGTTACTCAGGATATGGTGAAATCTATGGGTAAAAATCCAATTATATTTGCTTGTGCTAATCCCGACCCTGAAATCAAACCAGAATTGATTGAGGAAGTTAGAAGCGATGCAATTATCGCAACAGGAAGATCCGACTATCCAAACCAAGTTAACAACTTGATTGGTTTTCCTTATATCTTTAGAGGTGCTTTAGATGTCAGAGCTAAAGAAATTAATGAAGACATGAAAGTTGCAGCTGCAAAAGCTATTGCTGAGCTGGCTAGAGAAGATGTCCCTGATGAAGTTATGGCTGCCTATGGCGGAGAAAGACCACACTTTGGTAAAGAATATATTATTCCTTCAACCTTTGATCCAAGATTAATAAGTGTGATTCCGGCAGCAGTTGCTGAAGCGGCTATGAAAACTGGAGCTGCCAGAAAAAAAATAAATATTGAAGAATATAAAGATCAATTAACAGCTCGATTAGATCCTTCTATGAGTATTATGCAAGGAATCAATTCTAAAATCAAAAAATTAAATAAAGTTGTAGTTTTCGCAGAAGGAGAAAATATTGACACTCTTAAAGCTGCCATAGCATTTAAAAATTCAAAATTAGGCATACCAATATTAATTGGGGTTGAAGAAAAAATTAAAGAACAACTTAAAGAAATTGGCTTAGATGAAAATTTTGCTATTCAAATCACTAATTCTACCCATAAAGATAAAAGGGAGAAATACACTAAATACTTATATGAAAAACTTCAAAGAGATGGTGTATTAGAGCGAGACTGCGATCGAATGGTTCGAAATGACAGAGTAACCTGGGGATCTTGCATGGTAGCGTGTGGAGATGCTGACGCAATGGTCACTGGGGGCATCAGGTCATATGCAGAGTCTCATGCTATACTAGCAAAAATAGTTGATCCTCGACCTAATGAAATTATATTTGGGCTGACACTAGTAATTTCAAAAACAAAAACAGTTTTGATAGCCGATACTAATGTTCATGACGCACCTACCGCTGAACAATTAGTAGAGATATCAAAATCAGCAGCAAGAGTTGCAAGATTGTTTGGATATGATCCAAAAGTTGCTTTTTTATCTCATTCTACTTTTGGAAAGCCCACAACAGCAAGAACAGAGCATGTTAGAAAAGCTGTAGAATTACTAAGACAAGAAAAAGTTGACTTTGATTTTGATGGAGAAATGCAGCCAGATGTAGCTCTAAATCCATCTTACAAAGAATTGTATCCGTTTTCAAAAATTGTAGGAAATGCCAATGTTTTAATAATGCCTGCTTTACACAGTTCTTCGATTTCGGTTAAGTTGATGAAAACATTGGCTGATGCAAAAATTATTGGACCTTTGTTAATTGGTTTAGGTTTACCTATAGAGATTGCGCCCTTAAGATCAACTTCAAATGATATATTAAACTTAGCTTCAATTGCAGCATTTTCATCTGAAATTATAGATTATAAAAAGTAATTATAATTTGTTTCTACTCAAGTCATCGACGAGGTAAATCGAAGGAATAACTTCTTTAACATTGTGTATTTCCTCAGCCTCTTTGATAACCTCAGCTCTTTCTTCTTCGGAATAAGCAATACCAAAAATATAAATTTTTTTATTAATTGTCTCTAACGTATAGTTTCTTGAATTAATTGATTTATTAAAAATAATTGCTGCACGCAGCTGGGAGGTAAGGAGAACATCGCCAGCTTTTTGTCTAAACCCTTCATTCTTGCCTCTTATTTCAATTGCATTTAAAACTGTTCTAACACCTTTAGTTTCCCAAGCCATTTTAGTCAATTTAAGTTTTTCCTCTGGTTCGTCTACTTTACCAGTTAAAAAAATTCTTCCATCAAGAACTTCTACTTGTATATCTAAAAAATATTTTTTTTCTATCAAAGAGATCCTTGCAACTAAGTTTTTCTGCATTAAACCATCATCAATTTGCATGCCTATGGTACGTGGATCAAGTCCAATGTCTATACCTCTGAAAGCTCCCATTGGTGATTTAGTTGAGCAAGATAATAAAAAAATTAGTAAAGAAAAAATTAATAAAGATTTAATTTTACGAATCATTTTTTATATTTTAAACAAATATCATAAATTTTTTTCTTTGAAAATTTATATTTTTTTGAAATTTTATTTACAATATCCTTACTGCTTAATCTTTTTGACAACAATTTTATTTCTTTTTCTAATTCTTTATCAGTTATAACTTTTTCATTTGAAATTTTTTCTGAAATTACAATAGTAATTTCACCTAATAACTCTTCTTTGAAATAATCGAGATCATTTACTGTATATCTATAAAAGGTCTCGTTATATTTTGATATCTCTCTTGCAATTAAAATTTTTCTACCACCAAAATATTTCTTTATATACTCAATATGTGCATTTATTTTTTTTGGGTTAACAAAAACAACAATGCTTGATTCAATTTTAGATAATGTTTTGAATTCTTTTTCTGCTTTCTTGATCTGCTTATTGATAAAACCATGAAAATAAAATTGATCACTAAATCCAGAAGCACTTATTGCTGCGGTTATAGCAGAAGGACCGGGCAGCGGGATAATATTAATATTGTTTTTTATACATTCCTCGCAGAGAATTCGCCCCGGGTCTGAAATTGTTGGAGTGCCAGCATCTGAAATTAAAGCAATAATCTGGCCAGACTTAATCCTTTTTATTACGTCATCGACTCTGCTCCGTTCATTAAATTTGTGATAAGAAATTAATTTATTTTTAATTTTATGATGATTAAGTAATTTAATTGATCTTCTAGTATCTTCACATAAAATTAAATTTGATTTGATTAATACATTGATTGATCTTATGGTAAAATCTTCTAGATTACCTATTGGTGTAGAAATTATGTACAGGGCTGGAGCAAAATTCATCATATTATTAATATCCTATATATTATTCTTTTTTAATAATAATTTTGTATTTTCTAATGAACACACAAACAAATTAAAAATTGGATTGCTGCTCCCACTTTCAGGAGAATACAAAGAAATTGGTGAATCTTTAATTTACTCCTCACTTCTAGCAGTCAAAGAAATTGACGATAAAAATATAGAATTGGTTGTGAAGGATATTGGTTCTGATAATCAAGAACTATTAGTAAATGCTTTGGACATACTAGAGGAAGAAGAAATATTCATCTCAATTATACTCACGGACACGACTAATTATTCAATACTTCATAATTATCAAGATGTTATTTTTTTATCACTTTCTAATAAATCATCTATCATCAATAAAAATATAATAAATTTTGGTGTTAACTTGACTTCTCAGCTCGATAGAATTTTTTCTTTTTTAAATGATCAGAAAATGTCAAAAATTATAGTGCTATATCCTGAGGGAGTAAATGAGGAATTGTATGAATTAATATTAAAAAATTTTGATGAAAAAATATTTAAAAAATTAAAATACTCCAACCAGCAATCAAAGCTTAATGATCAAATAGAAAGATTAACACTATTTAATCAAAGAAAAATAAATTTGAATGCTAGGATTAAACAACTTGAAAACCTAGAAGATGATCCACAGGCAGAAAGGGAATTAAAAAAGTTAGAAACTTTAGATACTCTAGGTAATTTAAATTTTGACTCTGTAATTGTTTTAGATTTTGGTAATTCATTAAAGTCAG
>Ga0255784_10000644_pt1 | contig 28313 bp, 28 predicted proteins | sample 101ome_14_FD_179982 | JGI IMG/M metagenome (GOLD analysis project Ga0255784, IMG submission 179982) | Coastal salt marsh microbial communities from the Groves Creek Marsh, Skidaway Island, Georgia - 101403AT metaG (version 2) | ecosystem: Environmental > Aquatic > Marine > Intertidal zone >...
TTAGATTTTTTGGTATCTTTGGCCATAATCATCTCCGGAGTGGCTTTGCCCATACTGACCAAATCTATGATCAGATTGCGCGTATCAATTTGAATGCAGCTACTAGCATAGATAACCGCTTGAAAACAACCATGTCAAAAGAACGCATAAAGCCCGATCTTGCCAAATCAGTTCAGGGCTATGTGATTTAGGATGTGTGGCTTAGGATATGTGGTTTAGGGCTTGCGGCCTTCATTGTCACCAATTTGGTGATCTCGATCCGGCCGTTCTTCAAATTCACCTTCGATGATATCATCACCATCCCTTGTTTTATGTTGCTGCTTGGTGAAGGGGTTATGCTGGTGGCCAGCGGCACCCGATGCCGGATTGCCTGATGCAGCATTACCAAAAGGCCCACCGCCAAAATTGGTAAAGCCGGTAAAGCGTTTGCTTCTGGCCATCCATTGCAGCAAATAGACACCAGCAAGCGTGCGAATCCCGGGTAAAAACAGCAAAAGCCCGATTCCATCGGTGACATAGCCTGGAATCAACATTAATGCGCCGCCAACAACCATAGAAATACTATCGGCGATTGAGGTAACAGGGGCGCGCCCCTTGGCGAGATCGGTTTGAATCCGGCTTAAAACCGAAAGTCCCTGACGTTTGAGAAGCGCGATGCCAAAAATTGCCGTTACAAAAACCCCCAAAAGCGTTAACAAACCGCCAATTTCACTGCCAATATAAATAAAGGCGGACATTTCGGCCCATCCCCATATTAGCAGGCAAAGAATAATGACTAGTCCCATTTGACCCATCCCTTAGGTGGTTTTTGGTAATTTTTATCGACAATTTCGGGCTGCATCTGGATTTAATACCCTACATATGCCATCTATATTATGACGGCATTGGCAAAAGACTCAATGATGTTAAATAATGTCAATATAAAACCTTAGATGGGGGCTCAGTTGCAATTCATAGATATTATCATTTTTGCCGTTATCGCTGTTCTTTTGGTGCTGCGCCTTCGGTCGGTGCTTGGCCAGCGCACGGGCTATGAACAGCCGCAAGATGAAAGCCGCTCAAATCGGTTTGACGATACCAAGAATGATAATGAACCTATTCCACTGCATCCCAAGGCTGCAGACGAAGCACCGGTTGCGCTTCACGGGCTTGATGCGATGCGCAAGATTGATCGCAGCTTTAATGAAAAGCAGTTTCTTGACGGTGCCACCGCCGCTTTTGAGATGATTTTGACCGCCTATGCCGAAGGCGATCTCACGACGTTGAAACGGCTGTTGGGCTATGATCTTTTGCAAAGCTTTACCGCATCGATCCAAGCGCGGGCAAAGGCCAAAGAAAGCCTTGTCATCACTTTGGATGATATTCGCGAAGCCAGCATCTTAAATATTGCAATCATTGATCAGCTTGCCAGCATCACCGTGCATTTTCATTCGGTACAAACACGCATTGCCAAGGATGAAAATGATGAGGTGATTGAGGCAGATGAATCGGGCGCGCGTGAATTCACCGATATTTGGACATTTGAACGCGATTTGACCTTGTCTGATCCAAACTGGAAACTGGTTGAGACTGAGTCCGAGTCCGCCGAAGACTGATCGAGGCCCAATATGCCCAAGAAGCGCATTATCAAATCAGACGATGATACGGTTTTATGGCAACGGGTGATCACCGAGGTTAAACCGCTAAAATCAACCATTGAATTGGCTGAATTTGCCGCGATTTTTGCGCGGTCTGATCATGTGGCACGGTCGGTGGCAAAACCGTCTGGCCGGCCGCAGAAACCGCCAGTCAAACCTGCACGACCGCCGGTTTCCGCACCATCATCGGCACCTGCCAAAAAAGCCAATCCTGTTGATTTGCGTCAGGGTGAACGCGCCGGTATTGATGGACGTACCCAGCGGCGCCTTTTTCGGGGTGATGTGCCAGTTGACCGGCGGCTTGATCTGCATGGCCTAACCGCAGCACGCGCCGAAAGCCGCTTAGCGCAATTTATTGAAACGGCAGCGCGCGATGGATGCCGCTGTGTTCTTGTCATTACTGGCAAGGGGGCAGGTATTCTTCGCGGCCATGTTCCCGATTGGTTAAAACGCCAGCCTTTGTCACCGCATATTCTGGCCTTGGCCGAGGCGCGCCCACATGATGGCGGCAGTGGTGCGCTATATGTGTTATTGCGCCGCAAGCGGGGCCGATAGCGATGACACCCTTTGGCTTGAAAATGCGCGAATGGCGACGCCAGAAAAACCTGACCCAGCAAGCACAAGCCGAATTTCTGGGCGTTTCCAAAGCCTATATATCGGCGCTTGAAACCGGTGCGCGTGGCCAGCCATCGCCGGCTGTTGTTGATCAGATATGTGTTTGGCTTGGGCTGATCTGGGATGATGCTGAAGAATTGAAACGCCTGGCGAGCTTGTCGCATCCAAAACCATCAATTGATGTTCGCAGTCAAACCGCCGAAGCGGTGTATCTTGCCAATCTTTTGGCGCAGAATATCAATCGGCTGTCAGCAAGTGAATGCCAGCGATTCATTGATGAAATTGAACGGCTCACCACATCCTAGCTCGATTTTGTGATGACTCACGAAACTGTTAATGGGCGTCAATTGGTGAAAAATCTTTTTTGTGCTAGAACAAGCAGCTTGACCTTATAAATTTAGTGCCTATTTTCCCCTATTGTCGTCGGCGGTATTTCAAAGCCTAAAGCGACCGCGCCTGTGCCACGGATCGTTGGCTTGCCAAAAAGGAAAGACAAATGACACCAGAAATTCTTCGTGATCATATTGCCAAATTGTCTGTCGAAACGGTTGATCAGTTAACCGAACGCGATATTCATGAATTGAGTGATGCGGCCGAAGCGGCGATTCTTGCCGGTGGTGGTTTTGGTTGGTTGTCACCGCCACCGAAATCGGTGATGGAAGATTACTGGCGCGGTGTGCAGATGATTCCTGACCGGCATTTGATTCTGGCGCGTCTCGATAAGGTTATTGCTGGCAGCTGTCAGATTATGCGCCCGCCAAAAAACAACGAAGCCCAAAAATTTGCCTGTCAATTGACAACCTTCTTTGTTGCGCCTTGGGCGCGTGGTCATGGCCTTGCGCAAATGATTGTTGCCGAGGCAGAAGCGTTGGCAAAATCCGAAGGGTTTTTGATGATCAATCTTGATGTCCGCGCAACGCAGGATCGCGCTATCCAGTCATTTGAGGCACGCAATTTCAAACGCTATGCGACAAATGATCATTATGCCAAAGTCGGTGGTGCCTATGTTCCGGGATATTACTATCATAAAGAGCTGTAACCATGACCTATGACAGCAATAATATTTTTGCCAAAATCCTGCGCGGCGAAATTCCGTGCCAGAAAATCGACGAAGATGAACATACGCTTAGCTTTGCCGATATCAACCCGCAGGCGCCTGTTCATGTTCTGGTGATTCCAAAAGGTGCCTATTGTGACTGGGCCGATTTTGCGGTGACTGCCAGTGCGCTGGAAATGGCCGCCTTTACCAAAGCCATTCACCGTGTGGCCGAATTAACCGGCATCAGCAAAACCGGCTATCGGGTGATTTCCAATACCGGTTTGGACAGTCATCAAGAAGTGCCACATCTTCATATGCATGTCCTTGGCGGTGCGCCTGTTGGGCCATTGGTTTTGGCGAAATCCCAGCTTTAGGCAATTGCTAAATCAGGGGCCTTTAAGCGGCGTTTTCCGGTAAAACACTGTTTTTTCTAATATACTTGAAACTAAAAATATTTCCCGACACAATCGGCACCTGATCCTTTTGGATGATCTGGCAGGCCGATATCAATGCATGCAAAAATTCATACGATCGCATTTCGGGGCATTGAGACGATTGCCGTCACGGTTCAGATACATATTGCCAATGGCTTGCCTGCCATAGCGATTGTTGGGCTTGCTGATAAGGCTGTGACTGAATCGCGCGAACGTGTGCGGGCGGCATTGGCCTCAATCGGGCTTGCCTTGCCGCCAAAACGGATTGCGGTCAATCTGGCACCAGCCGACGTTTTAAAAGAAAGGGCGCATTTCGATTTACCGATTGCCCTTGGCCTGATGGTGGCTATGGGCGTTGTGCCGCGCGACGCGGTTGAAGATGCGCTTGTGCTTGGCGAATTGGCGCTCGATGGGGCAATTCAGCCTGTATCAGGTGTTTTGCCAGCGGCAATTGCCGCGGTGGCGGCTGGCCGCGATCTGATTTGCCCGCATGATTGCGGCAGTGAAGCGGCATGGGCTGACGGCTTGTCAATCATCGCCCCGCCTAGCCTGACCAGTTTGGTCAATCATATTCATGGCCGTCAGTTTTTGCATCCGCCAACGCCAAAAATGGCACCCGCTCGGCAAAATATGCCAGATCTTGCTGATCTGAAAGGCCAAGACACGGCACGGCGTGTTCTGGAAATTGCCGCTGCGGGTGGTCATCATCTTTTGATGGTTGGCCCGCCCGGTGCTGGCAAATCCATGCTGGCCGCACGGCTTGCCGGTCTGTTACCGCCCTTGAATCCGGCTGAAGCGCTTGAGGTTACGATGTTGCATTCGGTTGCCGGCAATTTAACCGAAGGCGGCCTTATCCAGAACCGGCCGTTTCGTGAACTGTATCATTCGGCGTCAATGGCGGCACTTGTCGGTGGCGGTTTACGCGCCAAGCCGGGTGAAACTTCCTTGGCAAATCATGGGGTTCTATTTCTTGATGAGCTGGCTGAATTTTCGCGCGTTGTTCTTGATTCGCTTCGCCAGCCCCTTGAAACTGGATCGGTTGTCGTTGCCCGCGCCAACCATCATGTCACCTATCCGGCGCGGTTTCAGCTTGTTGCGGCGATGAATCCCTGTCGCTGTGGTTATCTTGGCGATCCAGCGCGTGCTTGTAGTCGGGCACCAGCTTGCGGCCAAAATTATCAGGCCAAAATTTCGGGGCCAATGATGGATCGCTTTGATCTGATTATTGAAGTGCCGGAGATCAGTGCTGGTATTTTGCTGAAAGAGGCAAGTGGTGAATCAAGCCAGATTGTTGCCACGCGCGTGGCCGCTGCCCGTCAATTTGGCGCGCGTCGCAACCAAGGGGTTATGCGTGCCAATGCCCAAATCGGCATCGACCAGCTTGATCAACAAATCATCATGGATGATGCGGCTCAAGATCTGCTGCGAACGGCAATGGATCAGGCGAATTTATCGGCGCGTGCCTATCATAAAATCATGCGGGTTTCGCGCACGATTGCCGATCTTGCGGGTGATGACAGGGTTGGCCGCGCCGCGCTTGCCGAAGCCTTGGCTTATCGCGCGATGCCGTTGCTTGCATAGGTTGGGTGTTTGCGCTCAATCGCATCCCATGTCAGCGCTGCAATATCAATGCCTGACAAACGCTGGATTTCGCGAATGCCGGTTGGCGAAGTTACATTGATTTCAGTCATATAATCGCCAATGATATCAATACCGACAAACAACAAGCCGCGGCGGCGCAATTCGGGGCCAATGGCGGCGCAGATTTCCAGATCACGATCGGTCAACTCGGCTTTGGCCGCACTGCCACCAACATGGAAATTTGACCTAGCCTCGCCTTCATTGGGAATTCGGTTGACCGCGCCAACAGCTTCACCATCAACCAGAATGACGCGCTTATCACCATCACGAACCGACGGAAGATAGGCCTGAACCATGACCGGTTCGCGGCTGGCACCAAAAAACATTTCCAGCAGCGAGCTTAAATTCTGATCATTTGGCTGCAATCGGAAAACCCCAGCACCACCATTGCCAAATAGCGGCTTAATGATGATGTCTTTATGTTTCTGGCGAAACGCCATAATTGTTTCCGGATCACGGCTGATCAATGTTGCTGGCATCAAATTGGGATAAAGCGTCACAAGCAGCTTTTCTGGTGCGTTCCGGACTTCGGCCGGATTATTGACAACCATGGTTTGCGGGCCAAGCATTTCCAGCAAATGTGTTGCAGTGATATAGGCCATATCGAATGGCGGATCTTGCCGCATCAAAATAACGTCAAATGCCTGCAATGGCCGTGTTTCGATTGCGCCGGTTTTAAAATGTGCGCCAGCCTGATCATAAAAAACGACATCCTGCCCGCGGGCGGTAATGCTGCCCTCATTCAGGCTTAGCTTGTCAGCTGTGTAATACCATAGGCTATGGCCGCGTTTTTGCGCTTCAAGACCAAGCGCAAAGGTTGTGTCTCCGGCGATCTGAAGCGTTTCGACCGGATCCATCTGAATGGCGATTGAAAGGCTCATCGGTTGAATTACAGCCGCTTGTCGGTTTGCAGGATGATGTAATTCACCACCTGCTGGGTAAAGCGAACATCACGCGCATGCGCGACCACACGGTTCATCTCATCAGCATTTGCGGCAACGCCTGACAGATATATTGTGCCATTGACAACATCAATGCTGAAATTCAGTGACGAAATATTACTGTCAGTGATGAGCTTGGTGCGTAAGGTCGCGCTTGCGGCAAGATCCTTGGCAACATCTTTGATCGAAGATGAATCGGTAACCTGCAATTCATTGACCACTTCGTGAACGCCGCGAACTTCCCATGTCAATTTCGTTGCCAATATTTTTTCTTCTGGTGTTTTTACCTTGCCGGTTAGTAGAACTGCCCCATCATTCACCGAGACATCAACCGCGGTTAAAAGCGAAAAGTCGCTTTTGATAAACCGGTCGGTCAGCTTGGCACGGATTTGAGTATCAGCGACTGATGTGGAAAATCCTTTTTCGGTTGTCGAGGCAGCAACGGCAGCCGTTCCAACGCCAATAACGGCACTGGCACATCCTGAAAGGCCAACGCTTGCAAGCAAGAGAAAAATGGCAGTTGGCACGAAACGCGCCCGACGAACAGCTGGCATATGTGCATTCCTAATCGCGTGAGTTCTAATCCCCCTAATGTGACGCTTTGCGAATCATCGGTCAAGGTCATTTGCGGCAAATCACCATGCATTATGAATATGGGTAATCTTGCCAAACCCAAAGGTTTGTCCGGCATGCATGATGATGAAATCAAATTGGCAATCAAAAGTTGTAAATGTTGGATTCTTGGCGAGAAATAATGATGCCACTTTGGTGAAGCGCTGTTGCTGGCGTTGCGATAAAATCTGGTCGGTCATACCATGCTGGCGATATTTGACTTCGGCAAAAATTAACCGATTGCGATGCCACAAAATCAGATCAATTTCGCCGGCGGCGCATCGCCACCGCCTCGCAATGAGCCGATAGCCCTTGAACCATAAAAACCAGCGCACTTTGAATTCGGCAAACCGGCTGCGTTTTTCGGCTAATTGGCGGTGCTGATGATTTGGCTTTGCTGTCATGACGCTATTTGGCGAGTGATCAATTTTCCTTGTCAAGATCAATGGCCAATGAATAGATGATTTTCCGCGATTGGCCGGAAATCTGGCTGACCGTCTGCACCGCATCACGAAGGCTTGTTGCCTGCATTTCTTCACGAAGCATTGCGGTTAATTTGGCGGTATCGAATGTATCATCGCTTGTCGTCATGCCGCTAACCAGAATGACAATTTCGCCTTTGGGTGGTGCCGCTTGTTGATAAAATTCGGCAAGCAGCGCCAGCGTGTTGCGGTGATAGGATTCATGCAATTTGGTTAATTCGCGAGCAATGACGGCCAGCCGATCGCCAAATATTTCATGCATGATTTGCAAGCTGGCACCAAGACGGCGCGGTGAGTCAAACCAGATGCTTGTGACGCTAAGATTGGCAAATTCGCGAAAGGCTGTTTTTGCGGCTTTCTGACTATGTGGCACAAATCCGGCAAATAAAAACCGGTCACTTGGCAGGCCTGCGGCGGCAAGACCAGCCAGAACTGCGCTTGGTCCGGGGATTGCCGTGACCGAAATCCCCGCATCATGGCAAGCGGCAACAAGCTTGTATCCCGGGTCGGAAACAAGCGGCGTGCCAGCATCGCTCACTAGTGCGACCATCTTACCGCTTTGCAAGGCGTCAAGCAGCTTTGGCCGCATGGTTTGTCCGTTATGATCATGATAGGGCATGAATTTTGCCGCTGTACGCAAACCGGTTAGCGTCAATAATTTGCGCGTCATTCTGGTATCTTCACATGCCAGAATATCGGCTTTTTGCAGCCATTCGGCCGCGCGCGGCGATAAATCGCCAAGATTGCCAATCGGTGTTGCGATGACCACCAATTGTCCCGCGCTTTGCGTCATGATTTTGGCCGCCTGAATTGCATGGATAAGGCGGCCAGTATAGGGCGATGGCAAGATACCTCACAAGTGCATAATGCAAGGTAATCATGGTTTGATTGGGAATGATGCTGGATCGAAATTTGCAACAATGACAAGCTTGGCAAAAGTCGTCATGGTAAAATGTGATCAAGCCCGGGGCATATTTTGAGGAATCTTGGCTGAAATTTCTATGAAAGCCGAACAAAAAAATGCCAAAATTTGGTAGGATGTTTTGGATATGCGAAATATGTTTGAAAGTGACCGGGCAAACCAATCAGGCCAAAGCTTGATTAAGGATTGTCACTTTTGCTGGTGGCAGACCAAAGGGTTGATTGCGGCTGTCACGATGATTGCGCTTGCTGGCTGCCAACCGGCCACCATGTCATCACCATCAGTTCCGGCCGTATCAAAAACAGCCCTGTCATCACAAATTCAACAAACCCCTCCCGTATCGAAATCAAGGATATCAGAACCAGACTTAGCCGCGCCATCAAGCGAGACCAGATCAGCCATTAATCGAACCGCACCCGACAGTTCCCCTGATGTAAAAAAACCTGATCAGGACAGCACAACCGATCTTGCCGCGGCAAATGCGATTATGGATTCGATCATCTGGCAATTTCAGACCGATAATAAAGTGATTGAAACCACCGAACCAACGATACCAATTGGCGCTGATCCATCGCTAAGTGATGATGCGCTTGATGCGGCGTTTGCGCTTTTATCAAGCCGGATTCGGCCGCAAAGCTTTGAGCCGGTTTTTGAGATGCCGCCAAAAGGTGAGGGGGTGATTCGTGTTGGGCTTTTGGTGCCGCTAAGTGGTGAATATGCAGCGCTTGGCATGGAAATTCGGCGAAGCGTTGAAATGGCCTTATTCAAAATCAATAATCCCAAGATCGAGATTTTATTTCTCGACACAAAGGGTGGTGAAACCGCTGGCAATGCGGCAATGACCGGCTTGAATAGTGATGTTGATATTTTCATTGGCCCGCTTTTCACCGATGCGGTGACGCAAGCACGCGCTGTCACCGACCAGCTTCGTGATGGTCGCGCGCGCCCACCAATGCTATTGCTGTCAAATAATGTCGATGTTGCCGGTGCCGATCGCTGGTTGATGGGCTATCTTCCCGAACAGCAGCTTGATGGTTTGCTTGGTCATGCGGTCAGCACGGGCAAGCGCCGCTTTGCCCTGATTGCGCAAGACTCGCTTTTTGGGCAACGTCTTTTGACGCATGCAAGCCAACGTTTGGCCGATTTTGGGTTAATGCCTGAAGCGGTGCGCGTGCTAAGCGATGATGAACTTGCCGATGAAACCAATCTGAAAAATGCCATTCGCATTTTTACCCGCTATACAGCGCCAATTGACGAAGCACCACTTGCCGACAGTCCGTTTGACGCGGTGATTTTTGCGGGTGATCCGGCTTTTGCGCTTCGCACCGCGCCGGTTCTTGCCTTTTATGATGTTGGGCCGGATCGTGCGCTTTATCTTGGCAATGCCTTGTGGAATCAGCATCAGCTTTTGGTTGAACCATCGCTTCAAGGTGGGTTGTTTTCAACACGCCCAAGCAATCTTGATGCGCGTTTTGATGCTGACTGGACTGAAATCTGGGCAGAGCCTGCCGGCCAGTTAGCGCGGGTGGGGTTTGATGCGATGGCGCTTGTTGCGGCTTTGGCAAAATCAAACCATCGCGATTGGTCGAAACAGCTTGTGAGCAATAGCGGGTTTCAAGGCTATAGCGGGGCGTTTCGTCTGCTGCCAAACGGGCGCAATATCCGTAGTTTTGAATTGCGCAAAATCAATAAGGGCGAGGCCAAGATCATTCGTCCGGCACCAAACAAAATTTAACCACCAAAATTGCTGCTCAGCTGGCTAGGGGGCTATTGTGCCAGTTTGGCTAGCGCAAAATTGTCGATAAAATATGATTTAACCGCAATCGCCCATCATCACTGGCGATTAATCTGGATTGATTTGGCATGCGCCGAAGCCAGCCAGCCGCAATCGCCTGTTCAACGCCGTCCCCATCAAGCCAATCATCACATGGCCCACAAAGATTTTTGATCACGTCAAGATCAATACCGTTTGTTAGGCGAAGCCCCATCATCACCATTTCGCTCGCCCAATCAGCCGGCGAGTCAATTTGCGTCTCGTCGATGCCATGGCCTTTTGCTGCCACCGCATCTAACCATCCTGCCGGACTGCGTCTTGTCACAGTGGCGTTGCGGGTCGCAATATTTTCGGCTGGATCAAAAAGCGCAAACCGGCCATGCGCGCCAGGCCCAACACCAAGCCAGTCACCCGCCTGCCAATAGGTTAGATGATGCCGACATTCCTGACCGGGCGCTGCGTGATTGGAAATTTCATAGGCAGGCAAGCCAGCGGCATGGGTCATTTGCTGCGTCATTTCATATAGATCGGCAGCGCGGTCATCATCAAGCGCCATCACCTCACCACGCCGCTGTCTTGTGTGGAAGATGGTTCCAGCTTCGATCGTCAATTGATATAAAGATAAATGCCCAAGCCCAAGCGACAAGGCCTGACCAAGCATGTCTTGCCATGCTTTTGGGCTTTGGTCGGGAAGCGCATAAATCAAATCAATCGAGACGCGGTCAAAGGCCTTTTTGACCTTATCAAGGGCGTGTAGCGCATCGGCAGCCGAATGTTCACGGCCGAGAAATTTTAAACTGGCATCGTCAAGCGATTGCACCCCCATTGAAACACGGTTCACGCCGGCTTTTTGAAATCCCAGCATGGCGTCTGCTTCAACCGAGGTCGGGTTGGCCTCGGCGGTGATTTCGATATCACCGGTAAAGCCAAATAAATCTTCGGCATGGCGGATCAATCTTTCAACTAATATAGGCGGCATCAATGATGGCGTGCCGCCACCAAAAAACAGGCTTGATAGGGGCGGGCGTGATGGCATTAATGACGCCATATGTGTCATTTCGGTGCATAAGGCATCGCCGAAAATCTTGCTATCGACATCATTGCTGACATGCGAATTGAAATCACAATAGGGGCATTTGGCGCGGCAAAAAGGCCAATGAAGATAAAGCGCAAAAGGCCGGCTAGCCTGATCAAAAACCACCGATTGTGCCTTACCGGCCATCGGCTTTGCCAAAACAGCGTGCCAGCAATTGCGCAAATGCGTCGGCGCGATGGCTAATGGCATGTTTGGCATCAGGGTTCATTTCGCCAAAACTGATCGTGTGACCATCGGGTTGAAAAATCGGATCATAGCCAAATCCCATTGTGCCGCGCGCCGGAAACACAAGCTGGCCTTTCACTTTGCCTTCGACGCAAACCTCATCCCCATCTGGCCAGACAATCGCAAGCGCACAAATAAATTCGGCGCTATGATCCGTGCTGCCGGTTTTTGCAAGCGCGGCCTCGACAGCATCCATGGCAAGGTTAAAATCACGATCCGGCCCAGCCCATCGTGCCGAATAGATTCCCGGGGCGCCATCAAGGGCTGTTACCGCCAAACCCGAATCATCGGCAAGTGCTGGCTTGCCCGACGCCATGGCCGCTTCGCGTGCCTTTAAGATTGCATTGCCGGTAAAGCTGGTTTCGGTTTCATCAGGTTTGGCAAGACTAAGGTCGGCAGCTGATAAAATATCAATATCAAAACCGGCAAATAGCGCGCCAATTTCGCGCATCTTGCCAGCATTATGCGTGGCAATGACAAGCGTATCTTCGGTAAATTGGCGATCGGCCATGATCGGATCTTTCATCTTGGTTAGGGCTTTTTAAAAACCGGCATCTTGAACCGCACGGCGTTGCAGATCAAACAGGCTGTTGCATCCACTTTCGGCTAAATCCAGCATTTCATTCAGGCTTGCCCGTGAAAAAGGATGTTCTTCACCAGTTGCCTGAATTTCAACAAGCTGGCCATCGGCGGTCAGAATGAAATTTGCGTCAATTTCGGCGGCGCTATCTTCGTCATAATCAAGATCCAGAACGGCTTGGCCTTGATAGATGCCGCATGAAATAGCGGCCACCTGACCGGTCAGCGGTGATTGCGTGATCGCGCCTGCCAAAAGCAATCTTTCGCAGGCAATTCGCAGCGCAACCCATGCGCCGGTGATGGCGGCTGTCCGTGTGCCGCCATCTGCTTGAATCACATCACAGTCAATTTTGATCTGGCGTTCGCCAAGCGCGCCAAGATTGGTAACAGCGCGAAGCGATCGTCCGATCAGACGTTGGATTTCGAGCGTGCGGCCACCTTGTTTGCCGCGAGCCGCTTCACGGTCGATGCGGCTATGGGTTGAACGTGGCAACATACCATATTCAGCGGTTACCCAGCCCTTGCCGCTATTGCGTAAAAATCCAGGAACGCGCTCGTCAATTGATGCTGTGCACAGAACATGCGTATTGCCAAATTTGGCAAAGCATGATCCTTCGGCATGAAGTGAAACCGATGGTTCAAGTGAAACAGAGCGAAGCGCGTCAAGGGCGCGGCCGGAAGGGCGTGTCATGATAAATATCCTTTGTTGCAGCGTTCGAGCTGGTTAAAGCGATATGCCAGTGAAGTAAAGGGATAAGGTAATTTGCCGCATCTCTGTTTCTTCGATTGACCAAATGGCTTGGGCTATCCTAAATTTTCTGCATGACAGATGCCAGTATAAAGGACTTAAAACCGCGCAGCATGGAAATTTTCCATGAGCTAGTCTCGGCCTATTTGGAAGATGGTCTGCCGGTTGGGTCAAGCCGGCTTGCCCGATCAGGCAAATTTGACTTTTCGCCCGCTTCGATCCGAAGCAAGATGAGCGACCTTGAAGATGCAGGGCTTTTATTTGCCCCGCATACATCGGCTGGTCGTGTGCCAACCGAAACCGGCCTTCGGCTTTTTGTTGATGGGCTGATGGAATTTAACCGCGATATTCCGGCAGAGCAGCGCCAGTCGATTGACAGCGAATGTGCGGCGCGTGGAATCAGCTTTAACCAGCTTCTTGATAAAACCAGCAAAACCCTGTCGGGGCTGTCGAATTGCGCCAGTCTGGTTTTGTCGCCAAGCAGCGAAGCCGAATTACAGCATTTTGAATTTGTCCCAATCGGCGTTGATCGCGCCTTGGCGGTTTTGGTGCGGTCGGACGGGCAGGTTGAAAACCGGTTGATTGATTTACCCGCCGGCGTTCCAGCGTCCGCGATGACGCGCGCGGCGAATTATATGAATGCCAAATTGAAAAATAACAGCATGATCCATGCGGCAAGCCTGATCCGAAATGAAATTGCCCAACATAAGGCCGAACTTGACGAGCTGACCACAGTTCTTGTCGAACAGGGGCTTGGCATCTGGTCAGATGGTATTGGCGGAGATGATGCGGCACTTATTTTGCGTGGGCAGGCTAATCTTCTTGATGATATTCAGGCGGCGGAAGGCCTTGCCGAAATTCGTGGACTTTTTGATGCATTGGATGCGCGCGAAAATGCGCTTCGGCTTTTAGATGCAACACGCGATGGCGATGGGGTGAAAATTTTTATTGGCGCTGAAAACAATCTTTTTGCCAGCACCGGCTGTTCATTGGTGATTGCGCCTTATCGGAATAATGACCGGTCGATCATTGGGGCGATTGGCGTTCTTGGCCCGCGTCATATGAATTATGCGCGGATTATCCCGATGGTTGATTATACAAGCAAGGCGATTGACCGCGTTTTGGGTCGTTAACGATCTATTCCCAGCGTGATGATTTACAGCGCGGTATAAAGCGATCTGACCCAGCTTTGGATGCCGTTAAAAATATCAATTGCCATTATCTGTGTTTTCACCAAACCCACTTTTAGCGTCACCAAAGAGGCGGGTTCCAATTGAAACCCGACCGCGCCGATAAAAAGCCCGATGACAATGGCCAAAACAATGCCGCGCCAGCCGGGTAAACGCCGCCAAGGGCGGGTTGGCAAGGGTGATGTGCAATTTGGGCAGACAAAGCGCAAAGGCGCACTGATTTGTTTCATTTTTGGTAGATATAACGCCAATTTGCAGGATCCACAGCGGTGCCGAACCACCCCGCCACTGGTTTTGCTCAATTGGTCCGTTGGCAAAAAAAACAAATTTTCACAATCATGGCACTGGATTGGCATATCACCATAATTACGAACCAGTTCGGGCAAAATCACTAATGCCTGACAATGCGGGCAGGTTTGGTTCATGCGCGTGACCTCCATCATGGTCGCGAGGGTGAAATGGCCGTTTCATGACAGCATAGTTTGATATGGCTAATAAAACGTTAGCGCGATGACGAAAACCGCCAATCTAGATTTTTTTCGGGCTGGGGTATTTTCGGGCTGGGATATTTTCGAAACCGATCTTGTGACATGGCATTATTGAATCGGGCTTGCAACGGCAAAGCGCGCCGGTGATTGGTCAGTTATGTCAGGCTTGTGGTTTTGCGTGTTGCTTTTTTGGTGGCAGGCTTTTTGATGGCAGCTTTTTTTGTGGCCGCTTTTCGCTTTGTTGGTTTGGCTTCGATGGCTTGGTTTCTTGGCGAGTCGGCCTTGGTAGCACCTTTCGGCGGTGTCGTTGTCAGCAATTCATAAAGTGATTCAGAGACAGCGTGACGAACCATTTGCGGTAATTCATTTGCCAGAACATTGCGAACGGCACTGCCAACCTCGGTCATCAAATCATGGCGAAGCTGGTCTGACATGATTTGCGGCTGTCGATCGATAATCTGGGTTTTTGGGGCTTTGCCAGCCCGATCAATGGCGGCGGCAATTTCGGCCATTGTGGCATTGGAAAGCGATACATCATTGGCATTTTCCGACGGGTCGGTCTTACCAACAATATTGACCTCCGGTGGTGGTGCCTGACTTGGCAAAACCGTCACGGCTGGTTTTTCAGTTTGGGCATCAGCTGCCGGATCGGGTTTTTGTTCGCGCGCCATTGCTGGTGGGGCGGTTGATTTGATCACCGCCATCATTGGCGTGCCATCTTTGATAACGGCTTCGGCTTCGTCGCACAGCGCTTCGATTGATTTCCAGATTTGCGCATTTTGCATAGCAGGCGTGTCCAACCATTATTTGGCCAAAGTGGTTATCATCCTCGTTTCATGCCTAATAATCATGCTGGCGTGATCCTAATGACGAGGGTTTAATGTCTCATAAGTCAGCAAAAGAAACAATATCTTGTCAGGATTCATCAAATGTCGTTATCGCTAACTATGTCTTTGACGTGATTCAATATCGGATCATGGCAAAAAGACATATTTTTGCTGTTTTACTCTTGGCGAAGTCGCCAAGGATCACTAGATAAAGCTGGCGTTCCCGTGATGGAAGCGAAAAGGAAACAAAGATGATTGACCAAAAGACCACCAATGATGAAACGGCCCAAGACCCGAGCGCTCAAGACCCGAACAACCAAGACCCGAATGCCGAAACTGGCGCACAGGATCCGGCCGGATTAGACAAGGCTGCCACTGATGGCGCTATGGACGATATTCTGAATGACGTGCTTGCCGCCGCTGGTGCCGAAACCAAGGGTGATGCCGATGTGCAAGGCCCGTTAACAGCCATGACTGCTGAACGCGATCAATTGAAAGATCAACTATTGCGGGCCTTGGCCGATACGGAAAATATGCGCCGCCGAAGCGAGCGCGAAGCTGCCAATGTTCGTAAATATGGCCATACGCCATTTGCGCGTGACCTTGTTGGCGCCATTGATAATCTGGCGCGTGTTGTCGAATCAGCGCCAGAAAATCTTGATCAAGCCGATGAAACCGTGAAATCGCTGATTACCGGTATCCAGCTTAGCTGGACCGAGCTTCAATCAGTTATTGAAAAACATGGCATTAAGCGTGTTGAGCCGCTTGGCGAGAAATTTGACTATAATTTACATCAGGCAATGTTTGAAGTGCCAACTAATGACCAGCCAAGCGGCATGGTTCTTGAAGTTGTCCAGCATGGCTATGTTCTTCATGACCGGCTGTTACGCCCAGCCATGGTTGGGGTTTCAAAAACAGGCGATGCGGCTAGTGCAACCGGCAATGACCAACCAAAAACCGACGAATAGATACAAAATAAGACCCAGAATTAACACATGATTTTTGTGAAGAAAGACGAAACTAAAGACAAATAAAGGGGGGTGGACAGGGATTAGCCGCAATCGTGGCCATGATCCTTTTTGACAGTTTTTTCTGTTTGATGATTCCCCTCTTGTAACCGAAATAATAAGTCCTATATGGACGATAGATAGTTGAACAGCAGTGACAAAATCGGTCAGCCAAAGGCCGGTTACGCCCCGCCTTACGGGAACGGAATGTCTTAAAGGGCTACTCAATCAACGTCACCCCAAAAGGTAAGACAGTGAGTGGTCAGGGAAAGGAGCTTTAGATATGGCGAAAGTTATTGGTATTGATTTGGGAACGACAAATTCCTGTGTTGCCGTTATGGATGGATCCGAGCCACGGGTGATTGAAAACGCCGAGGGCGCACGAACCACACCATCAATGGTGGCCTTTGCAAATGGTGAGCGTCTGGTAGGTCAGGCCGCAAAACGCCAAGGTGTTACAAACGCGGAAAACACACTTTTTGCGATCAAGCGTTTGATTGGCCGCCGGTTCAAGGATAAGTCCACAAAGGCATTTGCCGATCTGGTGCCATTTGAACTTGTTGGCGCCAAAAACGGTGATGCTTGGGTAAAGGTTGAAGGTGAAGAATATTCACCAAGCCAGATTTCCAGCTTTGTGCTTCGCAAGCTGAAAGAAGATGCCGAGGCTTATCTTGGCGAGACCGTCACACAGGCGGTGATCACGGTTCCGGCCTATTTCAATGACGCCCAGCGTCAGGCCACCAAAGATGCTGGCAAAATTGCCGGTCTTGAAGTGTTGCGGATTATCAATGAGCCGACAGCCGCCGCGCTTGCTTATGGCCTTGATCGCAAGGAATCAGGCATTGTTGCGGTTTATGACCTTGGTGGTGGTACGTTTGACGTGTCGATCCTTGAGGTTGGCGATGGTGTTTTCGAGGTGAAATCAACCAATGGTGATACCTTCCTTGGTGGTGAAGATTTTGACCATGCCATCATTGAATTTCTGGCTGACTCATTCAAATCGAGTGATGGTATCGATCTTCGCGGTGACAAATTGGCTTTGCAGCGTCTTAAAGAGGCGGCTGAAAAAGCAAAGATTGAATTGTCATCTTCGATTCAGACTGATGTGAATTTGCCATTCATCACCGCCGATGCGACCGGCCCGAAACATTTGAATGTCAAATTGACCCGTGCCAAGCTTGAACAGCTTGTTAGCGGTTTGATTGCCCGCACGATGGAGCCATGTAAAGCGGCATTGAAAGATGCTGGCATCAACGCGTCAGAAATTGATGAAGTGATTCTTGTTGGCGGCATGACTCGCATGCCGAAAATCATCGAACAGGTCAAAGACTTCTTTGGTACCGAGCCGCATCGCGGCGTGAATCCGGACGAAGTTGTTGCCTCTGGTGCAGCGATTCAGGCTGGTGTTTTGACAGGTGATGTAAAAGATGTGCTGTTGCTTGATGTCACGCCTTTGTCGCTTGGAATCGAGACGCTTGGTGGCGTATTTACTCGCCTGATCGATCGCAACACAACCATCCCAACAAAGAAAAGCCAGGTCTTTTCAACCGCTGATGATAACCAATCAGCGGTAACCATTTCGGTTTGTCAGGGTGAGCGCGAAATGGCCGCTGATAACAAAGCGCTTGGCCAGTTCAATCTTGAAGGCATCTCACCTGCCCCGCGCGGTGTGCCACAGATTGAGGTAACGTTTGATATTGATGCCAACGGCATTGTAAAGGTCAGCGCGAAAGACAAGGCCACTGGCAAGGAACAGGAAATTCGGATTCAGGCATCGGGCGGATTGGACGATGGCGAAATCGAACGGATGGTTGCCGAAGCCGAGGCCAATGCCGAATCTGATAAAGAACGCCGTGCCGAAGTTGAAACCCGCAATCAGGGTGAAGCGTTGGTTCATGGTGCTGAAAAAGCCATTGATGATCTTGGTGACAAGGCCGATCCACAGGCAAAAGCTGAAGTCGAAGCCGGAATTGAGGCACTTCGTGAAGCCCTTGATGGTGACGATATGGAAGCGATTTCATCAAAATCAGCTGAATTGTCAAAAGTGATGATGAAGATGGGCGAGGCCGCCTATCAGGCTGAAGCTGATGCCGATGGCAATGCTGGTGAGGCCAGTGATGATGAATCGGTTGTTGATGCCGAATTTGAAGAGGTTGACGCCGATTCAGATGACGGCAAAAAGAAAAGCAAATAAGCCAAAACAAAAAAGCCAGAGCCATGATTGGCTCCGGTTTTTTGAATTTTCACGACAAAAGTGGCAGGCATGAGCAAACGCGATTACTATGACGTATTGGGTGTTGAAAAAGACGCTGACGACAAGGCTATAAAGGCGGCATTTCGCAAGCTTGCGATGACGAATCACCCTGATCGTAATCAGGGCGATAATGCGGCTGAAGACCGGTTTCGGGAAGCCAATGAAGCCTATGATATTTTAAAAGATCCGCAAAAACGCGCTGCCTATGACCGGATGGGTCATGCCGCTTTTGACCAATCCGCTGGTGGTGGGGGCTTTGGCGGCGGCGGCTTTTCCGATATTTTCGATCAGATGTTTTCCGAATTTTCGGGCGGCGGTAGCGGGCGGCAGCGCAATCAGGGTGGCAATGACCTTCGCTATGATATGTCAATCTCGCTTGAAGATGCCTTTACCGGATTGCAGCAGGATATTTCAATCACGGTACCGTCTGAATGTGATGGCTGTTCAGGCAGTGGCGCGGCTGATGGCAGCAAGCCAAGCACCTGTGGAACATGTGGTGGTGCTGGTCGGGTTCGGGCGCAGCAGGGCTTTTTTGCTGTTGAACGCACCTGTCATGCCTGTCAGGGCATGGGGCAGGTCATTTCTGACCCGTGCCGCACCTGCGGCGGTGAAGGCCGTGTTCAACGCGCCAAAACATTGGCGGTTTCGATTCCGGCCGGTGTTGATACTGGCACCCGTATCAGGCTTTCGGGCAAGGGCGAAGCCGGGCTTCGTGGCGGGCCGGCAGGTGATCTTTATATTTTCGTCAATGTTGACCCTCATCCAATCTTTGCCCGTGATGGCGGCAATCTGCATGCGCGTATTCCTTTGCCAATGACCGTTGCCGCGCTTGGTGGCAGCATTGATGTACCAACGCTTGAAGGGAAAATGGCACGTTTAACGATCGAGGCTGGTACGCAATCGGGGCGTAAATTCCGCATGCGGGGCAAAGGCATGCCTGCCTTGCGGCGCGGCAATCCGGGTGATCAGATCATCGAAGTTCAGGTAGAAACACCAACCAATCTCAACAAAAAGCAAAAAGAGCTTCTTGAGGCTTTTTCAAATTCAGGCAATACCAGCCCTGAATCATCAAGCTTTCTAGAACGCGTCAAACGCATATGGGCGGATAGCTAATTCTGCCCGATTACTGAGCCGCTAATCCCGCAAACATGCCTTTTGATCGGATGCCGTTTGGGCACGGATATCATTTGAGGGCTTGCCCAACCATGCCTGCTATTTATATGCTGGCGGCGTGCGGGTGAAGCCGCCTATAATAACGCCAACAACAAAGATAACCGATAGCAGGCAAAGACACGATGCGCCGATAAGGCGCCGCCGTCAGGAATCGAGGCAGGATCATGATTAAAATTGCAATTCCGGGAAGCGCTGGGCGCATGGGCGGGATGTTGATTCGCGCGATTGCCGCCGCGCCTGATCTTGAACTTGTTGCCGCGACTGACGTGCCTGACAGCCCCTTTATCGGGCGTGATGCTGGTGAGGTGGCGCAAATTGGTGCGAATGGGGTGATGATTGGCAGTGACCCTGAAACGCTGTTTGGCTTGGCTGATGTTGTGATTGATTTTACCAGCCCGGCGGCAAGCCTTCACCATGCCGGCCTTGCCGCGGCAAAAGGCACCGCCATGGTGATTGGCACAACGGGTCTTGACGCCGAAGAAGAAGCGGCGCTGAAAGTACTGGCAAAAGACAATAGGATTATCTATTGCGCCAATACATCGGTTGGTGTCACTTTGCTGACCCAACTTGTTGAAGAAGTGGCGGCCAAGCTAACTGACGGATGGGATATCGAAATTTTGGAAACGCATCATCACCATAAGGTTGATGCGCCATCAGGAACCGCGCTCGCGCTTGGCAAAGCGGCGGCAAAGGGACGTGGTGTTGCGCTTGATGATGTTGCCGATATGGTTCGAAAAGGCCAGACCGGTGCGCGCAAACCGGGTGATATCGGTTTTGCTGTTTTGCGGGGCGGTGATGTAGCGGGCGAACATTCGGTGATTTTCTATGGTGATGCCGAACGTGTGGAAATTTCGCATCGCGCAACTGACCGCGCTATTTTTGCCCGTGGTGCCATTCGCGCCGCGCGGTTTGCGGCAACGGCCTCATCTGGATTTTACGATATGACGGATGTGCTGAAAGGCTGATCATGCCGGTAAAAATGAAACTAGCGGCAATCGATATTTGCTTTGAACGTTTGTCGCAAATTCAACCTGATCCGCAAACCGAACTTGATTTTACCGATCCTTTTACGCTTCTTGTGGCGGTTGTCCTCTCAGCACAGGCAACCGATGTTGGGGTGAATAAAGCAACCAAAGGCCTGTTTGCCGCCGCCAACACACCAGCGGCAATGGTGGCGCTTGGCAGTGACGGGATCAGTCATCATATCCGCACGATTGGCCTGTTTAATACCAAGGCCAAGAATGTGTTTAAATTATCGCAAATCCTGCTTGATAAGCATGATGGCGAGGTACCGCAGGATCGTGCCGCGCTTGAGGCGTTGCCCGGGGTTGGCCGGAAAACGGCAAATGTGGTTTTGAACGAAGCTTTTGGCGAGCCAACAATCGCCGTTGATACGCATATTTTTCGCTTTGGCAATCGCACCGGTATGGCACCCGGCAAAACCCCTGATGCGGTTGAAAAGGAACTGCTTCGCCGCGTGCCTGACCGCTGGAAAAAGGACGCGCATCACTGGATGATTCTTCACGGGCGTTATGTCTGCAAGGCGCGCAAACCTTATTGTGCCGATTGTGTGATTGCCGATCTATGTCTTTTCAAAGCCAAGACTTTATAAGCCAGCATTTTGAGCTGGCGCATTTGAACTGGCGTATTTGAACTGGCGCATTTAAACTGGCGGAGGGGGCTATTTATGATCCGGCAACTAGCTTTTGATGCTGCTGATCCATCGCCGCAAGACATTTGCCTTCGTTAACTCTGCCGCCAATCACCGCGCTTCGCATATCCCAATCTTTAATGATCAATTGCGATGATCCTTGGCTTGCTGGATAGAAAAAGAAATCAACAACACATTCGGCAAAACGATATTGCCAGATTTCAATCGGGCCTTCCTGCCGGATCATATTCGCAATGCCAAGATCGCGAACCAAAATGATTGATGCTGATCCGATCATCGATTTGGGACGAAATGGCGGCTGAACTTTCACTGGCTGAACGGGCGGCGTTGCCGGAATGGCGGCGATTTCCGTGTCTTTGGTGTCTTTGGTGTTGTCATCGGTGCCCGAGCCAGCATTATTAACCGCACCAGCCGCGCCATCGGCAGTTTTCGTGACAGTGCTGACAACAAGGTCAATGTCGGTTTGACCTTCAGGGGCGACGGTAATCGTGGGGGCTGCTTTGCTATTGACCGTGGTTGGCGTCACCGGCTGGCACGCTGCAACAAGCGCGGCAAACCCAAACAGATAAAAATGTAAGTGACGCATATTTCGCACCGCGTTAGCAATAATGACGGCCTAGGGTCTAGCTGAAAAAGCCGGTCTTTGCACGAACTCTTTTGGGTTTTGATTGCCATTGCCCTTGTTCTTCGATCATGTCCGGCCTAATGTCGCGTCGCAGAATTTGGAATGAGGATGCGGTGATGCGGGTAAAATCTCTTGATGTGCTGGCGGTTGGCAATGCCATTGTTGATATTTTTGGGCAATGTGGAGATGATTTTTTGCAGACGAACGGCATTGAAAAAGGGGTGATGACGCTTCTTGATGCGGCTGGGTCAGCAAGGCTTTACGCCGCGCTTGACAAGATCGGCTCGCCGCAATTGATTTCGGGGGGATCGGCGGCCAATACGGCGGTTGGCGTTGCTGCCTTTGGCGGATCGGCAAATTTCATTGGCCGCGTCCATGATGATGATCTTGGCGCGGCGTTCCGGCATGATATCAAGGCAGCCGGTGTCGGTTTTGATCAACCGCCAGCCAGCAGCGGATCACCAACCGCATCATCAATCATTCTTGTGACGCCCGATGCGGCGCGATCAATGAATACGTTTCTTGGTGCCAGCATCGAATTTGAAGCTGGCGATCTTGCGCTTGCTGATGCCGCATCGGCAAAAATTATTTATCTTGAAGGCTATCTTTTTGATGCGCCAAATGGCCCTGCCATTTTTGCCGAGGCGGCGCGTCTTGCCGAAAAGCATGATGTCAGGCTGGCGCTATCACTGTCGGATCCATGGTGTGCCGAACGGCACCGCGCGGCGCTATCCAGCTTTATTGCCGATCATATCTCGATCTTGTTTGGGAATGAAGACGAGGTCGCCAGCCTAAATCAATCAAGCAGCCAAGATGCCATTGCTGCCTTGGCTGGCAAAGTTGACGAGGTGGTGGTTACACGCGGGCCAGCCGGTGCCTTTATTGGCGCAGGCGCTGACCATCACGAAATCCCCGCCATGCCGCAAGGGCCGGTGATTGATACAACTGGTGCTGGTGATTTATTTGCCGCCGGCTATTTGTTTGGCCGCACGAATGGATTTGATCTTTTGCAGTCAGGCCGGCTTGCCAGCCTTGCCGCAGGTGAGGTTATCTCGCACATCGGTGCGCGGCCGCAAACCGATCTAAAACAGCTTGCGGCCAGTTTTTAGCGGCCTTTTCTTGCCCTTGCGCTAGCGAATGGCGTCATGTGCGGCAAGCACGGCGGTTTGCACGATATCGCTAACCGATGCGCCCATCTGCACAATCTGGAACGGATGCGCGCCGCCAATCATAATTGGCCCAATCACCGAAACATTGCCTAGCTGATGCACCAATTTGAAAGAAATATTGGCTGAATGCAGCCCGGGCATTACCAGAATATTTGCAGGTCCGGTCAGGTTACAGAAGGGATAGCGTGACTTCATCAAATCATAATCAAGTGCGATATCTCCAGTCATTTCACCGTCAAATTCAAACCCGACATCACGGTTTTGCAAAATTTCAACCGCACGACGCGCCTCGACACTGGTGCGTGATTCTGGATTGCCAAAATTGGTGAATGACAAAATGGCAACACGCGGCGTATGGCCCATTTGACGCGCCTTGGCAGCCAAGGCAACGGCAATATCAGCCATTTCTTCAGCATCAGGACGTTCGGTCACGGCAATATCACCAACAAAAACCGTGCGGCCTCTGGAAATAATCATCGAGGTGGTCATGAATTTACTGCCTTCGGCAACATCAATGACCCGGCGGATATGCGCTAGGCTTGGTTGAAAAGCGCGGGTTACCCCGGTCACAAGCGCATCGGCATGGCCACAGCTAACCATACAGGCCGCAAAGACATTGCGATCAAGATTCACCATGCGCTGGCAATCGCGGTAAAGCGATCCGCGGCGTTGAAGCTTGCTGTAAAGCAGATCGGTATATTCGGTCAGATGTTCGGATATCTTGGCATTGGTAATTGGTAAATCTTCGGCACCATCAAGACTAAGACGCTGGATCGTTTCCTTGACCCGATGTTCGCGGCCAAGAAGGATTGGATAGCCATAACCGGCATCGCGGAATGCCAGCGCGGCACGGATCACCCGCTCTTCTTCACCCTCGGCAAAGACGATGCGTTTTTTATTGGCGCTAACGCGTTCGAAAATAGATTGCAAGGCACCTGCGGTTGGATCGAGACGTGCCGATAATGACCGGCGATATTCATCAAGATCATCAATTGGCCGGCGAGCAACGCCATCATTCATTGCCGCTTCGGCAACGGCTGACGATACGGCCACAATCAGGCGCGGATCAAAAGGTGTTGGGATGATGTAATCTTCACCATAGGCAAGCGATTGGCCACCATAGGCATCAGCCACCGCATCGGGCACATCTTCACGCGCCAGCATCGCCAGTGCATTTGCCGCCGCGATTTTCATATTTTCGGTGATTTTACTGGCGCGAACATCAAGCGCACCACGGAAAATATAAGGAAAGCCAAGAACGTTATTCACCTGATTTGGAAAATCCGACCGTCCGGTTGCGATCATCGCATCGGGGCGCACCTCTTTGGCTTCGGCTGGCCAGATTTCCGGAACCGGATTGGCCATGGCAAAGATGATCGGCCGTGGTGCCATTTTTTCAACCATGCCTTTGGTCAAGGCACCACCTGATGACAGGCCAAGGAAAACATCCGCCCCGACAAGCGCATCTTCAAGGCTGCGGGCATCAGTATCGGCTGCATGTGCCGATTTCCATTGGTTCATGGACCCTTCACGGCCCTTGTAAATTGGGCCAGAGCGGTCACAGATGATGATGTTATCGGCTGGAACCCCCATGATTTTCAGCAATTCAACACAGGCAATCGAGGCAGCACCGGCGCCATTGCCAACAATCTTGACGCTTTTCATGTCACGACCGGTCAGGTGAAACGCATTGATCAGACCCGCAGCAACAATAATCGCGGTGCCATGCTGATCATCATGGAAAACCGGAATATCCAGCTTGTCACGAAGCTGTTGCTCAATCACAAAACATTCAGGTGCCTTGATATCTTCAAGATTAATCCCGCCAAAGGTTGGCGTCATTAACTCGACCGCGCTGACAAAAGCGTCAGTGTCGGTTGTGTTTAATTCCAGATCGATACCGTCAATATCGGCAAATTTCTTGAAAAGAACAGCCTTGCCTTCCATGACGGGTTTCGCCGCCGCCGCGCCGATATCGCCAAGACCAAGAACCGCAGTGCCGTTCGAGATAACGGCAATCTGATTGCCCTTATTGGTGTAATCATAGGCCGTATTGATATCAGCAGCGATTTCAAGACATGGCGCGGCCACACCTGGCGAATAGGCAAGCGATAAATCATGCTGGCTTGTCAGCGGCTTGGTCGCGGCAATTTGGAATTTTCCGGGGCGGCCATTGGCGTGAAAGGCAAGGGCTTCGGCATCAAGAAGTTTATCTTTATCTGTCATGTCTCAAATACTTTTTTACGGCGTTCAAAAACGGCCATGTGGGTTAAAATTTCAGTCTGATACAAACCAACACAAGAATAATTATCCATAACGTTCGACCAGAACCGGTTCGATCTTGTTCTAAAGATTAAGTTGGGGCAATGTCAAAACGCTATGACATCTCAATCTTCTACAGCAAATGCGCCAAAAGTGAAAGCGCCGACCCCGATGATGGCGCAATATTTGCGCGTCAAGGAATCGCATCCTGATTCTTTGCTTTTTTACCGGATGGGCGATTTCTATGAGATGTTTTTTGACGATGCCGAAATCGCCGCCAAACAGCTTGGCATTACGCTAACAAAACGCGGCAGCAAAGATGGGCTTGATGTGCCAATGTGCGGCGTTCCGGTTCATTCGGTTGATGGCTATCTGGCAAAATTGATCCGCGCTGGTCACCGGGTGGCGATTTGCGAGCAAACCGAAGATCCACAAGAACAAAAACAGCGCGGCGGCAAAGGCCCGCTAAAACGTGATGTGGTACGGGTGCTGACTCCTGGCACGCTGACCGAAGATGAATTGTTGCCAGCGCGGGCGCATAATTATCTTGTTGCGCTTGGCCGGGCAGAAACCCAGCTGGCTTTGGCATGGGCTGATATGTCGACAGGTGATTTTTTGGTTCAAGAAATGGCCGATGATGGTCTTGAAACCCTGCTTGCGCGCCTTGATCCGGCAGAATTGATTTATCCGCAGGGGTTTGATCTTCCCGATTGGTTCGAGGCTAGCCAAATCTGTGCAACCGAACAGGCGGCATCGTTATTTGATTCGACGCGCGCCAGACAGGCACTTGAACGTTTCTATCAGGTTGCAAGTCTGGACGGCATGGGGCATTTCAGCCGTGCCATGCTGTCGGCCGGCGGGGCGCTTCTTGGCTATCTTGAGGCAACACAGGTTGGCAATATGCCGCGGCTTTTGCCACTGACCGCGGTCAGTGATGCTGGCTTTATGGAAATTGATCCGGCAACAAGGCGGTCTTTGGAATTATCGCGCACTTTGACCGGTGAACGGCGCGGCAGCCTGCTTCATGCGGTCGATCGTACCTTGACTGCGGCTGGCGGGCGGCTTCTTGGCGAACGGCTTGCTGCGCCGCTATTTGATGTTGCGGCGATCGAGTCACGGCTTGATCTGGTGAGCTGGTTTCTGGCCGAGCCGGCTTGTGGCGATAAGGTGCGATCACAGCTTCGGATTCAGCCCGATATTGAACGCGCTCTATCGCGCCTATCGCTTGGTCATGGCGGCCCGCGTGATTTGGCGAATATTGCCAATGGGCTTGATGGTGCTGGCGAGATCGCCGCGCAGATAAAGGCGGTTGCGGCAAAGGGCATGGGTGGAATTGCCTTGCCCGATGGCTTGCCGGATTGCCTTGATATGATGTTGTGTCCGCGCGGGCTAAGCGATGAATTGACGCCTGCGCTGGCAGATGAATTACCGCTTTTGGCGCGTGATGGCGGCTTTATCCGTCAAGGCTATGATCTTGCGCTTGATGATTTGCGCGGGCTTCGTGATGAAAGCCGCCGGTTAATTGTTGCCTTGCAAAGCCGCTATGTTGATGAAACTGGTATAGCCTCGCTAAAGATCAAACATAATAATGTTCTTGGCTATCATATTGACGTGCGAAGCAATCATGCTGGCAAATTGATGGATCATGAAATCTTTATCCATCGGCAAACCACCGCGCAGGCGGTGCGGTTTACCACGACCGAGCTGGCGCAAATGGAACGCGATATGGCCAGCGCGGCCGATCGTGCGCTGGCACTTGAATTGGAAATATTTGACCGGTTGCGGTCATTGGTTTTGCAGGCGGCACATGACCTTGGCAGTGCGGCGCGCGCGCTTGCCGAAATTGATGTTGCAACCGCCGCAGCGCAGCTGGCGACAGCGAATCATTATTGCCGCCCACAATTGGTTGCCGAACCGGTATTGAACATTACCAAGGGTCGCCATCCGGTGATCGAGCCGATGCTTGATTCGCAAACCCCCTTTATTGCCAATGATTGCAATCTGGATAATGGGCGTCTATGGCTTTTGACCGGCCCTAACATGGCCGGAAAATCCACCTTTTTGCGACAGAATGCGCATATTGCGATCATGGCGCAGGCAGGGCTTTATGTTCCTGCTGAAAAAGCGGTTATTGGGCTTGTTGATCGTTTGTTCAGCCGCGTTGGTGCGGCCGATGATCTGGCGCGTGGCCGTTCGACCTTCATGGTTGAGATGGTTGAAACCGCGGCAATTTTGAATCGTGCCACCAATCGATCATTGGTTATTCTTGACGAAATTGGTCGTGGCACGGCCACTTATGATGGCTTGGCGATTGCTTGGTCAACGCTTGAATATCTGCATGATGCCAGCGCTTGCCGAACGCTGTTTGCAACGCATTATCATGAATTGACGCATCTTCAAAAATCCCTCGACCAGCTTCGTTGCCATGCAATGCAGGTTCGCGAATGGCAGGGCTCAATTGTGTTTTTGCATCAGGTTGTTGCCGGTTCGGCGGATCAGTCTTATGGCGTTCATGTGGCTCGGCTTGCCGGATTGCCAGCCGCGGTCCTTGGCCGTGCCGAAACCATTTTAGGCGAACTTGAAACCGGCCAACATGGCGCGGTTGATGCTGGGTTGATGGCCGATAATCTGCCGCTATTTGACTATCAAAGCAAAGCGCCAGAAACGCCAGTGACGCCAGATGAAATCGGCGCCGCGCTCGATGAAATGCAACCCGATAGCCTTACCCCGCGTGAGGCGTTGGATATGCTTTACCGGCTTAAGGCATTGCGCCATGACCCGGCTTTGCCGCCATTGCGATCAGGTGATAAAAAATGACCAAAATTTTAGATCTAGGATCGTCAAAATCGCAATCGGCCAAAGCCAGCCCAATTGCCAGCCCAACCACCATGCCCGATAGTA
>Ga0255784_10000654_pt1 | contig 28071 bp, 19 predicted proteins | sample 101ome_14_FD_179982 | JGI IMG/M metagenome (GOLD analysis project Ga0255784, IMG submission 179982) | Coastal salt marsh microbial communities from the Groves Creek Marsh, Skidaway Island, Georgia - 101403AT metaG (version 2) | ecosystem: Environmental > Aquatic > Marine > Intertidal zone >...
TTGAACTATGTGAAAACTTACCAAAGGCGTCTGGTTTATCTTTCTCGTAGTTCACTCCTTCAAAATCAATTTGAAGATTGAGTTTTGGATTTTGTAATTGAAAGATTGAATTGATTTGATGACCTTGCTGTTTCTTTTTATTCTGTCCCTTGTAGATAAAAGTTCCACCAGCAAGCTTTTTATTTTCGAGAGTGGCGAGTAAGTCAAACAGAGGTCCTAAATTACCATGAGGAATTGTCAGATCCATATCACCGACAGTCTTCTTGTATTTCTTGAAGTCCGCATCAGAGATGGTCTTGTCAAAAAATTGCTCACTGGAGCCGTTAAAAGCTTCACCAGACGCAACAATTGACCAAGACGGCCATAAGGGTCTACCGTGCATTTTACCGAATTTAACGTTGAGTTCCTGAAGCATGGTCAGCAACTGCTTCTGAATCTGTTTGCGATTTACAGAAGCCATGTTCATGCGTTCAGCACGACCAAGAACTTGTCCTGTTTCACGATTAATAAAGGGTGAATTTCCACCTTCAGTTAAAAGTTGTTCTTCAATAACGAATTGTTTAAATGCTTTCATGTTACGACTTTTTGTGTTGATCTGCTGTGACGACCACGACGCCATCCATCTGATAGTTGTTCTGCTTTCAATGCTTTCTTACTCTCTTCTCCGTTTGTTATCCAAATCCACTTGTCTTTCTCATAACCACCAAGACCAAGTTCAGCGCCTCGTTTTGCGTTTTCTCTCAAGGTTGCGATAATTTTGTCTTTGTTCTTCTCATAGTTAGCCTTAGCTCCTATCTTGCCCCACTTTGACTTCAACTCTTTGTCTTCAGTGTGAACACCTTTCTTCAACTCAACAGCCCTTTGCCCACCTAAGATGCTTACTCGTCGATGAAACTCTTCTTTATCTATCAGTTTTTCAAATCCGAGCCAAGCAAGCCAGTCTTCTTCATTGTGATGTTCGAGCCATAAGAGAAAGTGTGCTGTGGCATGTTCTTTGTAGGTCAGTTCAATCATGTTCTCAGGATCATCTGAACCTCCCATGTAAGAAGGCACGATATGATGCCAAACAGTAATCATACAACATCTTTGTTTTGGTAACTTACACGCCGGTTTTCCCATAATAACCTCATTTTGTTCTATTTTCTATTTATTCTTCTTAGGGATGAAGTCTTGCTTTTCCACCAGAGGTCCTTGGCTTCGAAGGTGTTCTTGAAGATTTTGTCTTAGGTTTTGAAGAAGGAGGCTTTTTAGGCGTGGAAGTCTTAGGCTTTGAAGAAGAGGGCTTTTTACCCGATGTTTTCTTTTTTCCGCCATGTAGGTCGGCGTCAGCAGTATAGTAAGTTTTACCCTTTGCAATGTAAGAATTACATCTCGCTAATCCCCATTGCGATGCGGTCGTTCCAGGACGATGTGAACCTCGCCATGCTGCAACACCCCTATTATACACGGCCCGCAAAATTGACATTGAGATACCACTCTTTTCAGATTTGTTCTTCAATGCGGTCGTGATGTTATCTTTTGCTTCAGACAGTGTTTCTTCTAGATATTCACCATATAATTCTTCTACATCAATTTCAAAAACATTTTCATAATATTCATTTAAAACTCTTTCCTGAATAGGAGATAAAACGGATTCTTCTGCACGCTCAGGCTTTAACTTTGTGTCTCCTGACAAAGATGCACGTGTTCGATCTTTCATTTGAGAGTTCATATCATTCCCCTGAACATCTCTTTTAGCTAACAATTCTTTTAGTTTTCTTAATGCACTTGAACGGAGTGTATTTATATCTGTGTTTGGTAAGTCACGATATTTCGTTACATGTTTTTCAATTTCACTATAAAGTCTTGATTTCTCAACATCATATTTTTTTGAAAGTTCTGAAATTTCTTTGTCAAATCGTGAATCAATTTCTTCATTGACCTTATTGACCTTTTTCTTTTCTTTTGAAGGATCACCATATTTTTTATGATATGCTTTTGTATATTTGGAAGGCTTTGTCTTGGCGTTTTTATCACCAGGTGCTGGTCCGTAAGCCGTTGGATCACTATGATGTTTTTTTCTCTGCTTTCTCCAGTAATTCTCTCTTTTTTGTGCGGTGCCCTTGGGCAAACCATGAAAATCTTTTTCAGGTGTTGATTTGTCTTTACCGCTTTTCGTTTTTGAACTAATATCTTTACGTTGTTTCAGTTTAGGAAATTCTTTTTCCTCGAGAGTTTCTTCGTGTAATTCTTTAAAAGATTTCATTGAATGTCTTGTATTGAAATAATTAGATTATTCTCGGCATTTGAATTTGTGCAAAACACACGATGCCAAACTTCTTTTTGTATATACATGTTTTTATTCTTCTCTATTTTTTCGGGCAACTGATGTTCCATTTGTAGAAACCATTTATCGCCCGAAACTAAAGAGATGATACGGTCAAATTCATCTTGATGCCAGATAAAATGGCTTGGATCATTTTCAATTGTTCGAATGTTTCCATTCTGAACAAAGTGTTCATTTACCAATAGCCTCCTGGATTGTTCACACTCATACCAAGTTTTGCAGCGAAACGGGGCAACCTGCACGACCAGTACGATGCCTTTGTCTTATCTTTTTTGTTCGCACAGTCATGACGGCTTGCAAAGTTTTTTCTTTTCTGAGGATCATTGAACTTAACTTTCAAACTTCCACCACCACCTTCCGCACCAAAAGAAACCTTGATCACTTTTCCTGTTTGCGGATTGCGAGTGTAGACATAGAACTTCTTGTCACCACCTCGCTTTGGTTTGTTCAGTTCAACTTTCTTACCCTGATACTCTGACTTTGATTCGCAAAGAATAGGTAAATCAAGAGGCACCCAGGCACCTTCAAAATAGTCAAACTCGCCTAAATCAGTTTCTTCAAAAAGTTCCCGATCATCTTCATGTGTCAACTTTCTTTCTTTTGCTTCAGCAAAAAACTCATAGAACTTCTTACTGTAAGGTTGAAAAAGATTAAAACAGTAAGGTAAGTTCTCTTCGTGATGATATTCAAATGCTTCTTCTAAAGTCATCTTTCAATGTTCAGTTAGTAGTTTTGAAAAACAGCGGATCAAGGTTTGTAATTGAAATTGAATGCTTGCCGCTGTAGACATGAGACTCTGTATTAAACAAGGTATTAAAAATACCTTTACTAATCTTACCATGAATCTCATTGTTTTTTGTTTTCCTTATATTTAGTTCAATTGAATGTTTGTCTCGAATGTTTTTCTCAGCAATTACAAGTAGATTACTTCTGTCTGCAACATCATATCTTTGATTCAAAGTGATGAGTGATGAAAGTTCACTGTAGAGTAGGTCATTTTTTTGTTGTTCTTTTAACGACAAACGAAACTTGGCTTTATTTGAATTATTTTTGCGAATGATTTGAATGATGTCATCTTCAGCCACATTACTTTTCTTCAGTGCTATCCATTCTTTCGCAATCTTGATTTCACGATTTTCATTTGCTGTCTTACCTTTCTTTCTTAACAAAACATTCAAACGTTTCTTCACATCAATCTGTTTATCTCGATAACCTTCAAGTATTTCAAGACGTTCTGCTTTGCGAATTGCACGAACAGTTCTGGATTTCTCTTTGGATGAATCAATGTCTGATTGATCAATATTCGATGTATCATAGTTGATATAATACACATCAAAGTCATACTTCTCGAGTTCTTCACCTAGAATATATGAGTTGTGACTTTGATTAATCACATCTAACTCGTAGAAATAATTCGCAATTCTTGTGTAGTCAATCTTGATTTGACCACTGACATTGCGAAAGCCGTTTTGTCGCCATGTTCGATCATACATGGAAGAACCACGAAGCAAGTGATTGATATGTTTATGCTTCAGATGATCTGGTGTATCAGACACAAGACTGTTATAGTTTGTCTCCAACCGACCAGAAGTTTCAATGAAATCAATCCACTCTTCAAAGATATCCTTCTTCACATGAAGTGTCTCATCCTTCTTGTACCAGACGAAAGTTTTATGAGTAGAGTTCCTTGCCCGACTTGCGAATTGACGAATGGTAGCAGCACTCTTGCTCTTATCAATGTAATGAATCTGAGTGATGTTGTTGTTCAGCAGATTGATTCCTTCTGTCAACATTGATGTAGTGATGAGAACCTTTGTTTGCCTTGAAAGCATTTCGTTCTCCAGAAGCTCAATTGTCTCCTGCTCATTTTTACAATCACTATCCACAAGCGTTGTCGATATACCCGCATCTTCCAGAAGATCAGCCAAGGCGGTGTTTTCACTTTTGTTATTACGATAGATGAGAATTTTTTCATTGGCTGAGACATTTTTCTGAATATAGTCATAGAGTGATTCATTGAGCGTGATTTTCTGATTGTTGAGGTGAATACAGGTGACGTCATCCCGAACAGGAAGATTCTTCTGAATACGAAAGTGCTGGTCTATCACCAGATAGTTACTGAGATACTTCGAGTCATATGTGCTAGAGTAACAAAAGACCTGCTGGTAAGCTCTCTGGCGTATGGAGGACGCAATATAGTACATGACTCGATCTCGATAGTCAGCAGCAACATAGAGATTGTGACATTCATCTAGATGAAGTTCATATTCATTCAGACTGACGTCATGATTAATTAAGGTGACAAGCTTGTCATAGGTACAAATAATTCTCTGAGTTTTCTCAGTTGAGTATTGAACATCATCATACAAACACTGAAAGCCAGGGTTCTTCTTTGCCTGTTGAATGACCTGAGAGGTGTAAGGAAAAGCAACAATGACTTTCTCTTGAGTTCTTGCTCGGTCAAAGATTGTTTCTGTCTTGCCAGTGCCCGTTGGTGAGTTAATCAGAGAAGTGTATTTTTTATGACGAAAGAAGAGATTCGAGTCCAGTTCAGAAAGATAGTTGTCAATATGATATATTTTCATTTCACTCCTGCGTGGTTGGTGGAAAAGAACACGTCAGATTGCATTGTAACACAACGTAGCTACGTTGTCAAGTTATTAATTGTTAATATATTAAAAACGTTTCTTCACTAAATTCCCATCTTCTTGAGTTCGTTCTCCGTCCAAACCACAAACTGCCAGCCTTGCTTCTTACAAAACTCCTGAGCTTGTTTCCATTTTGACTGATTGATAATATAGGTAATCACAGCAGCCTTATGATTTCTTAGGCGTTTCGAAGGTGGTAAAGTTTCACGATATGGTTTGATTTCAATCATATAGGCTTGTCCTGATTTGCTCATGTAGACAAAATCAGGAAAATAACTATGGACTTTCTTGTCAATTGGATTTAAATAGGGAACAACTAAACCTTCACTGTTCCACCATTGAACGTTAGATGAAGTGTCAAAAAAGTTCATCACTCGTTTTTCCCAACTACTACGATAAATAACTGTAGTCGAGTTTCCTTTATACCTCTCAACATTTTTAGGGAAGAACTTTCCCTGACGAAATTTAGTTTTTCTCATGGCTTTAAATTCAAACTTAAGTTTTAGACCTTTAGCATCACCTTCAGGTACACCTGAAGTACTATCAAGGTATAATGCAATTCCACCAATTGGCGCTACTGTAACTGAAACAGTTGTCGAAACGAGTAATGAACGAAAAGGTACTACTGTATCGCCAGCACCTTCTTTTTCATCAGGATCTGTTGCGCTAGATAAACTTTTAGTTTATCCTCTTGTTCCTGTAGAAGCTCAAAAAATGTTTTTGAGAATGAAACTTTTTTCTGAAAGAAAAGCGAATCGCTCACCAGATACAACTATTTATTTACCTTTACCACTTGGCGCTCTTCGTGAAGAAACAGGTGTCAGCTGGGGTTATTCTGATTTGGGTATCTTTGGTCAATTTTTTAAAGGTGGAACAGAATGGGCTCTCGATGATAGTACAAGATATGAAGGTTTAGAAAAAACATTTAGTACAATGTTTAAGGAATCAGGCAAAGCTTTGAATACAGCACTTGAACGGTCAGTTTTAAATACGGACATGTTTGATGCACTCAAACAAGGTGCTGGTTTTCAAATAAAACCTGAATTTACTTTTATGTTTGAAGGTATTAACAAACTTCGTGATTTTCGTTTTGAATGGAAGTTTATACCAAGAAACGCTCAAGATGCTAAACGAATTGAAGTGATCTTTAAAGAAATTCAAAAAGCAAGCTTACCTACAGTATCGGCCATTTCAATGTATGATGAAGTCAAGAAATTTTTTGGTGCCGATCCAAATACAAGTCCACAAGTTCAACAAGGAGATGTTGTTCATGGTCAAGATTTTGATCATAAGCTGTATAGTTCAACTTTTATTATTCCTAAAGAAATTGAAATGTCTGTCTTTGAAAGAACAGGAAGTCAATATGAAGGAATCAATGATGACTTAGAACATATAGCTGATTTTCCAATACCTTTTGTTGTTTCTGATATCAGCATTCAGATGGGTGGTGAGGCAGCAGAAGCTGATGTATTTCTATATGATGAAGTGAGTGATGAATACTATTATAGTTCATATTATATCTTAGTTGGATTTACAGAGACTACTCATTATACTGCTGAAAATGTGAAGAGTTATAGAACATACGGAACAACAAACAGACAAGTGCCATGAGTGATTTAAATCAACAAGAAAAAAAAATTCAAACAGAAATTCTTATACTTGATAATCAAATCACTAAACTAAAAAATAAAGCAAAGGCAAATGGTGAAAATGTTGAAAGTGATTTACAGAACTTAGGTTCAGAAGGTACTAAATTGAGCGGTTTCAGTTCACCAGAGATTGTTCGATTGATTCGTAAAAGAAATGTTTTGTTAAATCAACTCAGTACACTTCAAAGCAGTAATGCGGGAGATCCTGAAAATTTACCATGGAGTCTCACATATCCAAAAGATTTAGGTCAAGTAGCTTATAAAAATAATTATATGAATATCACTTTTTGGGAACATCAAGTGGATCCAACTACGAATGATAAACTTGAAAAACAAATTTATCCAAGTATTCGTTTACCAATTTCACCAAGAATGTTCTACCAAAATTTGACAATTGACTATGAGAGAGCATCTCTTGGTCAATTACAAAATGTGATTTATGAAAATGCCCGTGAGTATGGTGTCACAAGTGATGGTTTATCACAGGCATTGGGACATGCAATGGATGAAACAAAAGCTTCTCAATTGCTTGAAGGTTTTGCCTATTCTCAATGGTTGCGAACAGATTTAGATGCAATCAAAGCAAGTTATTATGGTACAGGATTAGCTTACAATCCAAACAGTACTGCTCGTTTTCAGATGAATAGAGCCATCTATCGTGAGTTTCAACCTTCATGGACATTTGTTCCGAAAAGTGCCATTGATGCTCGAGTACTTTCAGATATAGTAAAAGCTTTGAAAAGAAATGGTTTGCCTTCAATACTCAATGCAGCAGTTGATAAAAGAGTGAATTATGCAAATCATTTTAAATATCCAAGACGAGTGAAAATTGAATTGTTTGTAAATGGTCGTTTGTTAAAAAAGACACAATTTCTACCAATGGTAATTAAAACAATTGACATTTCAAATAACGATAAAGTGTATGGTTCAGGATTTACTGATAGCGTTCCACTTTCAAAACAAGATGATGAAATATTTTTATCAGAAACAACAATTACTTGTATGCTTCAAGAGACTTCTGTTTTTACAAGTTCATCTGTAGACATGACAACTCAACTATAACGAATATGCATTTTTTTAAAGATTTTCCAAAAGAAAAATTCAATTATCAATTTAACAAAATTGTACAAATTGATATTACAACTCGAGTGAAGTTACTTGATTATGTAAAAAATAATCAAGATAGTTTATCAATCTTGAATTATGAAATTGAAAATGAAAAAAGACCTGAACAAATTTCTCTTGAGTTATACAATACAACAGATTATACCTGGACAATCTTAATTTTGAATGATGTTTATGACATTTATAATGATTGGGTAAAACCTCAACTTGTTCTTGAAAATGAATTGATTAAAAAATATGGTTCTCTTGAAGAATCAAATCGAGTTCCTGCTCATTACTATAGTGAATTTGGTTATGAGATTGGTAAATCATCAGTTTCACAGGTTCAAAACAATTTCAATGATCGAGAAAAAAATTATACATTACTTCATCAAACAGTTGGATTTCAAGATGAATACTCAATTACAGAATTAGGAGAATTGGAATATAAACAAGCTTCAAAAACACACAAAGGTAGAGTAATTGAAAATCGTGGACCTGTAACCGAAACAGTGTTTCAAAAAATGATGAGAGAAAATGATGAAAAAAAATGGATTCGTGTTTTTGATTCAAGAGTTATTTTCCGCATTCAATCTGAACTTAAATCTTTATTGGAACAATGAGAAGAGTTTTTGAAAAATCTTTAAGAAGTGAATTATATCCAGATATAGTTGGTGATTATGAATTAATCTCAATGATTCTTGAAAGCCCCAAAGTCTCTCAAGGTGAAGATAAAGAACCAATCTATAAGCAAGTTTCATTAGACCTCGTTTATACAAATTTTAGTATCTATGAGGACCTATTTTCAAATTGTTTATCTGGAACACTTTCAATTCTTGACGCAAATCATATTGCTGCCGATTTTCCTATTATAGGTGAAGAAAGTTTACAAGTTTGTTGGCGTTCTCTTGACACAAAAGTAGCAATTGAATTGCGATTTCGTGTAACTGGTATTTCTCCAATTGAAAGAGTAAATGATAATACAGTTGTTTATACTCTACAACTTATTTCTGAAGTTGCAATACAAAGTGAAAAACAAAAAATATCAAAGTCATTTCCAAAAGGACGTCTATCCGATGTTGTATCTTTTTTGTGTGAAAAGAAACTGAATTTAGTTGATGAAAATAAAGTTGAATACGTTCAACGAGGTGATTTTTATATCAAAGATAAGAGTGTAAAAAATAATTATTTTTTGATTGAAACAGATTCAGCACATATTGAAAAGTATATTGCGCCAAGTTTATCACCATTTCGTGTAATTAATAAACTTTGTAAAAGAAATATTTCACCCACCGGCTCACTTTTCTTTTTCTTTCAAGACATCAATCGTTTTCGTTTTGTAAGTTTGGAAGATTTATTCAAAAAAAGAAATCGTTCTGAACCAATCAAGAGAATTGTTTATATACCAAAAGATGCTCAACCTGATTTGAAAAATACAAGAGAACATTCTTGGAGTATTGTTTACGATTATAAAATTGTAAAACGATTTGATATCTTTAAGAATATGCACAGAGGCATGTATTCTTCTGAAGTTTCTTTTCTTGATATTGAAAAAAGAAAATTCAATACAAATTCTTATTATTATCAAGAAGATTCAAAAAATTCTTATCATATCAATAACTCAGGATATCTTCTGACAACAGAATATAGTGATATTCTTCATGAATTAGGTAATGAAGCCGCATCAACAGTTAACGAATTAGTTCCTTATCATACAGGAGACCGAGAGTCAAGAGATTATAGTGACCAACGAACTAACATGTATCAAAGACGTATGAGTATGCAAGCTCAACTTGATGCTCTAGTTATACAAGTTGAAATGGCAGGAGATACATCTGGTAGAATTACCATTGGTGATCTGATTTATTTTCATGTACCAAGAATGCAAAGATTAGAAGGTGATTTATATCTAACTGGAAATTATCTTGTAACAAAAATTCATCATCAAGTAAGTAATTCTGAAAAATATAAAATGACAATTGAAATGATTTCAGATACTTTGAATGTGGGTTATAAAATTAATCCAGATCGAAATGATGAGGATGATAACATATCAATACAAGTAAAACCAAAAGATGTTACTCTTGGTAAAGATCAAGATATTGTTCATACTTCCATTTTATCATCTGAAATCATTGATAACTACAATAAGAAAACAAGAGAAAGAAAAATGTTTCAGCAAATTATAACTGGTAAAAATGTGAAAATCAATGTTTGACCTCAATAAAGTAAACTTCGGACAAAATTTAGTTTGGTTTTTTGGTGTGGTTGAAAACCGCATGGACCCTAACTTCTTAGGTAGAATTCAAGTGAGATGTTATGGTCATCATACATCAAATCGTTTAGAGATTCCAACAGAAGACCTACCTTGGGCAATGGTGATGCAACCTGTCACCTCGGCTGCTCAGACAGATGTTGGTGAAAGTCCGACTGGAATTGTTGAAGGTTCTTGGGTGGTTGGATTTTTCATTGATGGTGAGGAAGCTCAACAACCTCTTGTGATTGGCACATTGGGTGGCTATGCCAACAAACCAGAAAAACTATCTGAAGATGAAGCCGATGATTGGCATGCCTATGGCTTCAAGGATGTTCGTGAAGAAGACCATCTCGCTGAAAGAGGTTTTCCATCACCACCGGTATCTGTTCGCAAGAAAACAGAATCTGGAGAACTAGGTGCTGAGATTGTTGAGAATCCATTTGTTCAAAGATACCCAAGAAAATATTCACAAAACAAATCAACAGTTCCAAAACTCGCCAGAGGTGTTCGTGACCTGAATATCTTTTTGAATGAGGACACATCTTTCACAACCACAAAAGAAGAAAAGACAAAAGTTCTACAAGAACCAATGCTTTCAAAGATGTTGAATGAAAACGCAAGCATTCAAACATCAAAGCCAGGACTCAGCTACGCTCAACCCACATCTCCCTACAATGCTCAGTATCCGTTCAATCATGTTAAAGAGACGGAATCAGGTCATATTGTTGAGTTTGATGATACCCCTGGGGCAGAAAGAATCCACGAATACCATCGCTCTGGAACCTTCAGAGAGATACATCCAGACGGGACACTCGTTTCTCAGACAATGGATGAAAAATATGACCTGACTGAAGCAAGTAGTTACGAATATGCGAAGGGTGAAAAGTTTGAGACTTTCCGTAAAGGCATGTATACAATGATCAATGCTGGTCGTTTTGGTGGTGAAGATTACGAAGTGCGTGTCTGTGGTTCAGCAAATTATAATCTGACAGTTGAAGAAGGTGATATCAATGTCAAAACAACTACAGGTCAAATCAATCTGATCACATCTTCACTCAAATTACTTTCACCAAATGAAATCAAAACAGCATCACCTTATATTGAAGAAAGTGCTGGTGATTTAGTCTGTCGAGTTGAAAATGAACATCGTCATGATGTAGATGGCATGTATGTGTGTACTGCCGGCTACATCAATCAAAATGCAGCAATGAATTATAGTGTAAGTGCGGGTGACAATTACACTCTCGAAGCAGCACATACAGTGAAGATACATGCTGAAAATACATTTACAATGCCGCCGTTCTATGTTCCATGGCCTATTGGTGTCAAAGTTTCTACTGCTCATGGGCATATTGAAATGAATGCGATGGATGGAAATACAAGAATTTCAGCAAGAGGATTTGGTTGGGTGACTGATACTGGAAATTTTACAGTGACTTCATCATTACCCACATCAATTGCTTCTCTCATGCAATATCAGCCTTCTCCATTTCCTGGATTGTACCAACATATGAGTCATCCGGCGAGTATTATTAGTTCAACAATCACAGGTTATATCTACAATGAATCTTGGTTTGGTGATATTGTTTCAGATGCTAAATTTATGAATAGTGTTCGTATGAGAGCCACACCAAAAGGTATGGTTGAAGAAATGGGTGGTATGATTCTACATACAGCCACCTCTTCAGATATTATCAATATAGCTACACGAAACTTCTTTGTTGCTGCGGGTCAAGGTGTTTACACAAACTCAGGTTGGGGAACACATATTAATTCCGCTCAAGAAATTTTTGTAACTTCAGGAACAACAACAACGATGACATCTGTTGGACCTACAATGATTGCTTCAATAGGAGCAACTGTTCATTTAGGTTCACATGCCGCTCATGAACCAGCACTGAAAGGTCCTTCTTTCTTGAAAACATTTTTTGCTCATACACATCTGACACCTATGGGACCAACAACACCTGTAGATTTTGTTACAAACCCACAATTAGGATTATGGGCTGCTCAATCATTATGTTTAAAAACAATGGTATTTTAATATGGCTTTATCACCAGGAATTTTGATTCCACAGTTTGCTGAAATCTTTTCAACACCTGCGATTGATGGTTCAATTACAGGTATTCGTGTAGTCAATGCTATTACAAATTATCTAGCAACAGGACAAAATGCTGCGTTTGGAACTTATGTAACTTGGGCGTTTCCTTTCGCTCAAATGATGGAAGTTTTTAAAGTTCCAAAACCCATCCCTTCAATGTTTGCTCTCGATTTTACAGGAGCAGTAGTTCAAGGATTAGCAGGACTTTATACAGTTTTTCAACTCAATGCGATTCAAGCAGCCGGCCCTGTAATGTATCCTATGGTTGAACTTGCTGTCAATAAATATAATATCAATTCAATTCCTTTTGCCATTGAAATGGCAAATGCGGTTCACGCTCAAGCATCAAGTATTGTTATTACAGTAAGTGATCCAAAAACATTGGGATTCCCTTATCCAGGTCCATTTTTCTAAGAGGATTTTATGAGTGGTCAAATTGGACTTTCACAAAAAAAGAGAGTGCTTCAAACAAAAATATTACAAGCACCTCTCGTTGTACAAAATCTAAGAAAAAGAATTATTGAAAATGCTAATTTCTTAATCGAAGAAATGAAAGCTCATGATTTCAGTGAAGTATCTGAAATCATAAAAGCATGTACTGCTTTAGGAATACGAAGAGCCTATAAGAGAGGTCTACAGCATCCTGTAAACAGTGAAGGTGATATCAACAAATACATTTATCGTTTCAACATGTTAGGGGCTTTACCTTTTCAAGACCAAACAGAGCCTACAGGAAGTCAATGGGCTGCTCTCGTATTAGTTGAAGATAGTTACGCCACAACTCATACACAATCATATGCCATTATCAATGGTTATAGTTCCGGTCAAAATGCTTTATCAATTTTATTGAATTTATTTCCAGGCGCCCCTCTTACACAAGCAACATACGTTGGTACAGACCCTCTTGTAGATATAGCAATTGGTAATCAGACTTTTAGTGGAAATCCGAATGTAGTTCCACCTCCTTATTGGGATGATTTTACCGGTGGTGTTTTTCGTCTGACTGGTATTAATGTAGGTTCAGGTAGTGTAGTCAATCGTGATGCTGTAGCGAATTGGATTCATGCAAAACACGATTGGAGTTTTGACCAAAGGGCTCAATTTCCAGGAACAGATTTAGCAAATAAGATCAACGATATCTATATTACACCAAAAATGACTGCTTCTGGTGTAGGTGGTAAATTATATTGGCCAGGAGGTGGTGGTTTTGCTGAAAAAGCATTTAACTATTATGTTGATTCAAGTGACCGTAAAACACAAAGTATTATGGTTCAAGCCGTTTCAATTGATGGAACTCCTTTTGTTAAAGTAAATGGAACATCTGTTTCTTTTGCGACAAGCAGCACAGCAACTACTCCTAAACTTGAATTACCTTGGACTGCATTCATACCAAAATATCGTAAAGGTGGTAAAGATTCTGACCTACCCTGGCTACCTTACATGACCTGTGGCTTATTGAATAATATTCCTGATTCAGAGAATTGTGTATCATCAACAGATATCACAGCAGGTGCTTTAGAACGACCTGACTTAAATCTTCTTGTGCCTTATGGACAAAATCAGTATCCGTTTATGACACCAAATGCTGGATTCCCTTATTCAAAGAAAGTCAATCCAGAACCTAAACGAATTCGTATGGTCATTGATGGTTCACCAGTTGAATCTGAAGATGTAGTTATTCAAAATCGTTTTCGTCTTACAGGTTATACTGAATTTGATCCAGGAGATCCAGGTACAGGTGTAATTGAATTACCTCTGGGTGGTCCTGAGAATCCTACATATACTCCAGGTGATGGAGAAAATCCTGGGCCTGGTGATACTGTAATCATTGATGCGAATACAAAATTTGTTTTGATTCCTGGTGAAGATGATGACTTACTTTACATAGACCGAGAGGCTGTTGAATTGGCGTTTGGTGATGATAATGCAAATTATCCAGGGTTTAATTGGGAAGACAAATCACGTTCTGGTAGAATATTTTATGCTGGTCCTGTGATGTATCAGAGAGACCCTGTGACAGGAACGAATACTCTCTTCACAAAAGAACTTGCGGTGGGTAATGTAATTGAAGCAGAGTTTCCGGAACGGCAATGTGGTGGTACCTTCTATACAATTGGTACGGATACAATCTATTATCGTGGAACTTGGATGACTGAAAGATATTATGAAAATATGCGAGTAGTTATTGATGATGTTGAATACCGTTTTGTGAGTCAAACCAAATACGCAACTGAGCAAACAAAAACGTACTATGGTTATACTATTCGTTATAATGAAGAATATAAAGTTGACCGAACAAATAAAAGATTTATTGACGCAACTTTGAATCGAAAATTTGATCATCTAGCACTTTCAGGTGCGAACATTTATCCGGATCCAATTAATCAATATGTCGCTACTCTTGAAATTGATAACTTTACAAACGACCAAATGTTAGAATATTTTGAAGTTGGTGATTTAGTTACAATTGAAACACCAGCTGGTACTGAGTATTATCGTTTTCAGTCAATTAGTGGTGGTAAACTCAAAGGTCTTTGGCGAACAGATGGCTCAACAATTTTAAATGGTACTCAAGGTGCTACAATTCGTCGAGTAGTAAAGTATACAAGAGCATCACATACAAATGTTTCCGGTTTCACACCAGGCTTTCGTGTTTATCATGAAGTTGAATCAATCGCCAGCGACACAAGTATGGAAATTAAACCAGCATACACATATGGTGAATCTTTTGAGGGTTGGATTAATCGTGTTGGTTTTAACATTGAGTCAAAATCACCAACACCTGATATGCTCAACAGTGGTTTTGATACAGATGGTGTTGGTCAATTCCGTTTGTTCAGCACATCTTCAAATGTATACAAAGAAGATAGCCCTACATTCTTCATCAAAAAAGCTGCAACTGAGAGAGTGATTGTTTATAGCGGTACAGATTTTACACAAGCACCTGCTCATATGTCAGCAAAACCAGTTTCAAATGTTGTTGATGGTTTAGATAAATTCTTCACCTCAGAGGTTTATAATTATAATAAATTTCAAGCATTGCTCACAACCCAAGGCTTAGCTTATGGTGATTTAGTTTATCCTGAAAATTATGATGCGTTGGATTTTTATTTGAATGAAAAACATCCTGGTCAATTGAGTTTCACGGATGGAAATGATCCTTATATAACACTTGAAACAATCGAAAGAAGTTCGATCACAGAAACAGAAAAAACATATTCTCCTATTTCACATGGGTTTATTGAGGGTGATACTTTAACAATTCGTAAGGTAAAAGAGAAACCACATTTCTTCCGTGATGATCCTTATGGTGATTGTATCTCACATCGAGAGAGTACTGATTTATATGAATTTGATTACAATCATTGCGGTCTTGATATTGAAGTTGAAGAAGTTCTTTCACCTCACCGTTTCAAAGTTCTGAAAAATGGATTATCAGGTAATTCAAACTTGAATAAGTTTCTACATTCTTATGATGTAAACCCCAACCTTTATCTTACAGCAACAAACGGACCTCTTGTAGAATATTGGGCCAAATATTTCAAACATGTATTCATGGATGGAACTGTCAACGCAAATGGTATTATTCATTCCACTTCAACAGATGTAAGAACAATGAAATTTGGTGGAAAGGGAGATGCTTCTTCGTATTACGAGTTCAATTATAGTATGAATGCGAGTGAATTTAGTCATTATATTGGTTCAACACCAATTGAAATTGGTGTAAGTTCAACACACGTAACTCAGGTAAATAGTGTAGCTGAAAGTGATGACGGAACATTTATATTAAGTTTAGACGAACCACTTACTGCAGCACCACGATTACTTGATGCCTATTTCTTGCGTAATGTCGGGTTTGAATATGTTGAATTAATTGATAATCCAGAATATACATATTGAATTAGATTAGGAGAAAACATGACAACGACTGTTGTTGATCCATCAAAGTATATAAAAGGACTTACAAGTCAAAAAATAGGGGGCTGGGTTGTGTTGCGTCATGCTTGGCATGATAGTGGAAAAATATATGTAAGTGGAGATCTTGGTGGAGAAAATAGTGGTGGTATAAATGGTAATGGTTATAGCTTAAATCATACTGATGTTGACTTTGCTGTTTATGAAAGAATCGCTGGAAGTTCAGGGTCTGGAATAAAGAGAAATGTAGTTCCAATAAAAATAGCTGGAACAAGAAATGCAAGTGGTAATACTCCGGTTGTTTTAATTTTTGGTGTAGACCAACACATTCAACAAACTGATGGTCAACATGAATATAATATTGAAGCTTCGGGAAAAGATTCTCATGATGGCCCACATAGGTGTGATATTAAGTGGATACCTTCACCACCACCACCTTCAGGACCGATTGTTGTTCTTGAAAATAAGTCAGGACACTTTCTTTCAAATGGAGATGTAAAGCTTCATGTAAACATCTTTACAAATCCATGTTCTGGAGAAAATGCTAACGCAACACACATCATGACTTCTGTTGATGGTGGTGCTTGGGCAAACTCAAATACCTTTCCACACATTGAAACAATTTCAGGTATAGGCGACCATACATTCAAAGTGAAAGGCTGTGCGAATACACTTGTAGGTCAAGAAATCACTTATAAGTTTTCAATCGGAACAAATGACTGGTCAAATGTTCATATGACACCAGTCAAAACAATTCGTCATGTTGGTAAAAAAGGTAGTTTTGTAAACTTTTTTACAAATAATGCAATACCGACTCAACCATCACCTTCAAAAGGTTTTATAAACTTTGATGATGTTTTTGGTGGGGGTAATTGTTATTATTCAAACACTCGAATCTTGAACGCAAATACTCAAGAGATTGTTGGTGAAGGATCTTCAGCATATAGTTACACAAGATCGGGTTCTGCCATTGGTACTGCTTCTCAATCAATAGGAGGATGGGAATGGTTTGAAATCTATCCAAATAAAATTGTAGGAGAAATCGCACTAGGTTCTTCAACATATGATCCCGATTCAATATGGCTGAACATCGTTGATAAGACTGATAATACATCTTATGGTCATAGTTTTGCTCCACCAAACAGTCCATGGTTTTCTGATAGTTTTCGACAGCATGGTATGGGAAGTCATGAAGTTGAAATACCATATACTTTTAAAGATGGACACTCTTATGAAATGAAGATGTATGGTGACCATTGGACCGGAAGCCATTATCAAGGTTTGATTTCGGTGGGACCAGACGGTGGATCATATACTATAAGCAATTTATCAGTGAATACTTTCAAGTTAGAACCAAGGGCAACATCTGAGCAAACAGATGCTTCAAATACTTTCATTAACACATATTTTGGTGGAGAGCTTGATACAAATACATTCGTTAGGTTTAGTGATGTTTGTTATCGGCCAAAAGCAGATGCTTTAAATTATTTCAAAGCTACACGAACTCGAGATTTTGAAGTTCAATTATTAGCAATTAGTTATGATAAATTAGATATATGGGATGAATGTACAACTCCACTTCCAACGGTTCAAGAACAATCAATAGCAAGTTCACCTAACTCGGATGGAAAGTATGAATTTACACGAAGTGGTCTTTGGACGGATATGCGTGTAACGGAACTAATTCATCCAATACCAGACCAATTTTATAAAATTACAACTTCTCCAAATTCAACATCATATCCATCTTATGGATATTTGACTGCAGATACCACTGAAACTGTTTTAGTTAATCCAGATAGTGGTGATACAGAAATGAGAATTGATATTTTCAATAGTTGTGGAGGTGTTGTTACTCAAACATTCGATTTATTATATGTTGGTTCAACAGGAGGTACAGGCACAATTGGTCAGGGTCAAGGTCCTTCTGGGTCACAATCTACAATTTCAACTACAAGTAATTCAGGTAATAAACCAACTTACCATCGACTTATAGTTAACAGCACCAATCAGTAGAAACTATGAAAAAATATTTTAAGAAAATTATTGATATACCTAAAGAAAATTTAGGCACACTTACAGTTGTTTCACCTGAGCTTGTAATTAAAAAAGGGTTCAATGCTGCTACTGAATATGCTGACACATTGATGAAGATACCTGCAAAGGTATTTTATAATTATTTGGGTCATTGGTTGACACCTGATAATGGCTTAAAATCGGGAACTTATTCTGAGCCATACAGAGCAGATGAAGCAATTGAAGGTAGAGGTCTGAACATCGGTCCTTTTGGTTATGATAAATTATCATTAACTTACAATGACTTAACAAAAGCAAATGATAAAAGAATTTACAGCAATCCTGGATTTCCAAAAGGAGTCACTGTAAGAGAAGATGGTGGGACTCAAAATCTTTGGACTCCAGTATATAATTCACAATCACCAAACGGTAAAAATAGTGAACGAAATAGTAAATGGGCGGCTTCAAGATGGAGTTCATATGTCTATGAATGGGAAGGAAATTGGGGAAGCGCAACTGAAACTTATGAAACTGAAGTAACTTTTTCAGTTCAGTTAAAGATTGCAAATGAACGAGTTCCTGGAAGTCTTACTGGTGATTATAAACCAACAGGAGCTAAGATTCTTGTTTGGTGCGGTGATGGTAATGATTGGAATAAAAACAAAGATTCTGGTTCTTATTACAGTTATAATGGTAGTATCGATGATATGTCAGGAGGACGAAATGCTGGTAAAAATTTGATGAAATTTTACAATCAGTTTTGGTCTTCTGGAGAAATCTCCGCTCATAATGATGGTAAGTTTGACAGGACTTATACAGTTACAATTAAGAGACCTCCATTTAGTAAAGAAGTTATTTTCAATGGTGCTTTCTATGTGAGAGGCGGATCAATGTATATAGACCTTGTAGGTCAGATACCCAAACCCGGTATTCTTAATGCTCTAAATGGGATAGGTATTGGTCCTTTCTCACTTGACATCGGTGATAAAATTTGGGCAATTGTAATGTTTCCCATTTATATAATTGAAACAATTCTCAATTTGATTTTTGGTTCAAGTGAAAAATATCGAGGTTCTTGTGAGGCCTCTTTACATAAAATAGGAAGAATAACGCATACAATGGATTCAGTTGAGACAAAAGGTTATCCTGCTTATATGAATTGGGGATCAATGTCTGAGTGGAGTTATTTGTACAATCAATTTGAATATCCAACATTTGACCGCAACCCTTGCTTTCCATCACGAAATATATATGGTGGTTTTACAAAACCTTATTTTGATAACGAAGTAATTGAAAATGAATACTATTATAATTCACCATATAATGATATAAAGGCTGGTCGTAAATATAAATATTTTATACCCAACTTATTTCGCTTAACTTTTGAAACAAATCCGGGTGTCTTTCTTGAGAAATTAGCAACTCAACATGAGGGCAAACATCCACTTTCAAAATTTAATTTTCTCACAAAGTTACAACATCACACTACTTATTCAAATCCAACTACAGTTACTGATCCTTGGCAAATGAAGCCGTATTTTGATCAAATGATGTTCCCTACGAACTTTACTAATTGGAATGATTATATTGAAAATGGTTGGGGTGATAATGCTAAATCATCAAACCAAAGTTTTTTAAAAGAATTTATTCCATCTGCAACAAAAGTAGATAATGAAATAAGTGAAACAATGCCAGCAGAATATGCTTCTGTTTTCAATACATACCCTAAGATTGATGTAAATTCAATCAGTGAAATTAATAAGATTATTGGTGACCATAAAACAATCAGAGATATTCTGAGAGGCGATAAAGGTTATGAGTTAAATACATGGACTGATTTATGCAAATCATCAAATTTTGGAACACTTTCAAGTGATGATCCAAAAAATTTATCGTACAAAATTATTGAATTCATGTTATGGTATCTTGACCAAGATGGTATTGCTTATAAAACAAGAAACAGTGTAAAGGCATGTATTGATTATGAAATTGAATTAGATCGTATTATTGAAGATCAAAAGAATACTCCAGATACTGGTGATGATTTGGATGCGTATCATGTAATTGGAACTCAATTATATGACCGAGAATGTCTATGAGTGAAGAAGTAAAAAATAACCGAGAACAAATTCGTAAACATATTCAAAACTTAACAGATATTCGTGAAACTCTTGTTCTTTTATTGGATTTTATAGACAAACTGGAAGATAAATGTCTAAAAGAAAGAAAGCAATCGCAAAATGAAGAACAATGAAAAATATCCAATAGGAAGAGACCTTACACGATTTGGAAATAACCTTACTCAATCTGAATTAGATAATCCATCTCAACCGGGAACTTGGAAAAAAATTGATTGTTTGAGTGGATTACTCGGAGGTGTTGGTGACTTCTCCACAACAAATCGTAAATATCTTCAAGAGATGAAGAATCATCTTCTTTATGGTTTTGATGTTGCGATTACAGCACTTACCATACTAAACGCTCTACTTTTTTTTCTACCAAATTTTTTCAATTTAGTTGTAACTTATATCGCACAACTTGTTTACAATGCTTTAGATGCATATCTAAGATTAGGAATGCATTTATTGATTGTTCCTCCAAATTTTACAGATCGAAATCATAAAGGTTTTCCCACCACTTCATTACCAGAACAAGCAAAGAATGTTTATAAAAAGTTTTATGATACTTCAGACCCTTATCTTCCCTATAACGTTCCTTTTGAAGAAGGAATAGGTGACCAATTGCTTGAAGAAGGTAATAAGTATAAAAATAAGATTGAAAGCTTTATGCTCAAAAGGACACTTGATGGAACACAAACTTTAAATAGAAATTGGTTTGGTGGATCAAATGAGAATCTAACACTCAAATCAGATTTTAATGATTTTGAACAATCAATTAAAAATCTATCAAGACCTCTTGGTGTTTATGACGCAATCTTTTTATATTTTTCAATTGATTATAAAGGTGTGAATCTAAACACTTTTAATCAGTTTTTAGATTCATTAGCAAGTTTAGCAAATTTATTTCAACTTGAAAGCTTGGCTGGTTTACATGATGATTTTGATAGTCTTTGGCATCGCCCTTTACGACAAAAAATTAGTGTATTGGTAAATCAACAAATAACTGAGATACCAAAAGATAAAGACCTTAAAATACAAAGAGTTGATTCAAAAACAAGAAAACAAATTTATAAAGACAAAGCATTAGAAGAATTCGTAATCATTGAGGCTGATCCTTCTGACAATATACCAAAAGAAAGATATGAAAAACTCAAAGAATTTGTCGAAGATGAAATTCTACAAACAGAAGGTGTGTTGCTCGAAGGTCAAATGACTCAAGGTATGGAAGCTATTCTTACGATTGAAGAAGAACTTCGTAATAAAAGCTACATGTGGAAAATGAAGAAAGACAATTATGAAGATCAAAAGGTTCAGTATGCTTTTTATTTTTCAAAACATATGATTGCGGAAATGTTCAATGGTGTTGACTGGTCTGATCCTATATCTGTAAAAGGAGCTGCAACTGATTCAGGAATGTTGACTGATACGAAAGAATTATCAAAGAAAGAAGATTTCTCTGTTGGTCATGAAATGTCTGTTGTAAGAGAAGTTCTTGCTTTAATTGATCAAGTGGCAAGTTCTTATATTGGTGAAGAAGGTTCGGAAATAGAAGAAGTAGCATCAGCAAAATTAGTTGAGCAACTAAAAGAAAAAACAGAAGCCTTATCACAGACTTGGCGTAATACAGAGGACATTACCGATATCACACCACCTGAAATTAAGAATCAAAATAATTTAGATGCTCTCGAAGAGTATGAAAGAGATTTTGAAGAGTATAATGTATTACTGAGAAAAGAAGCTACTGATATCTATGAACGGCAAGTTTCAAAACTTACGGATGCGGTCAAAGAAAAGAAGCAACAATTGAGCATGATTAAGGATAAGATGAATCCAAATTATGTTCCACATAATTTGCTAAGTGAAACTGCTACGCAAATTGTTTATCATCACCGCAACTATAAACATTCAAATCGTAATTTATTCAACAACCATTTGAAAAACTTCTATCAAGAAAAGAATCATAAGAGTCTTTGGAGTTTTCTTGAAGATATTCATAATGGTTCAACACCAACAGAAATACCAAAATTTTTGCCAGCAGAATCATTTGTTTATGATTTTACAATTGAAAGGTCAGGGCTTTCTCTGAATCGTATTCAGCCAGGTATGTATGTTCATATCTATAGGAAAAAGCAAGGAGCAACTCCTAAATCAGGTGGATATTTTGAATTTGTAGGTGATGGTTTTGTTACTGATTCAAAGAATCTTTCTCAAAAAGAAGGTGGTGGTGAAGGTAATTGGTTAGGTATCAATTTCTCAGATTTGATTGGAACAACTACTCTAATCAAAGCATTACAGAGAAAAGTAAAAGCTTTTCAAAATATGTTTACACCAAATGATACCTTCTTGACAGAAATGATCAAGTTTTTAAGAAATATTCGTGAAAGAATTCTTGAGCTAATTGAAATCATTGATAGTATTCTCCGTTTGCTCAACTTGAGTATTGAATTTCCAGGAACAACTTACGGAAAATATGTCCGTGAAAATGATTCTGATTATGACCTTCTCGCATCAAATCTTACAAGCACTGCGGGTTATCCTGGAGGCCGACCAAAAAAGCCATTTAAGCCAAGCAACCATAGTACAATTCAATATTGGTTGAGAAGAATTGCTGAAATTGATCCCGCAGAAGCTGATTTGATTCGTATTGAAATTGATGCTGAATATAAACAGACAGTTGATAGCGAAGAAAGATTGAAGAAAGCTTCTCAAAATTCACAACAACCATCACTAGTTCCTGATACAGTTACACCATCTTATATTACTGAAGTTTTTGATAATGTTATTCAAGATTATGGGTTATCGCATTCAGTGTTTGAACAAGCGCAAAAAGTTAAAGAATTTATTCTGAATGAGTTAAATGTAATTGACACAGGAGAGGCGGCAGCTAATTTAGGAAGTGCCTTGTTTACAAATGTGAAAGACATGGAGTTTGTTGATGAAGAAGTTGCAAAGAAAAGTCGGCAGAATAATAAAATTAAATTATATAAAGCTGAATTATATTCTGCTCTCTATCAAATAGAAAGAACATTATCAAGTGAGTTTGGATTCTCAATGGTCTTTCTCAGTTATCTACCTAAAGGAAGAAGTTTTTATCCAGTTCGCTGGTTGGCAGAAGTATGGGGTTTGATTGATCAATTTGGTGCCCATCCAACAGCAGATCCAGAAGTAGATCATACTCTACCTGAATTAGACGTTGCTAAAATTGAAGAACTTTTAAAGCAACCAAATCAACAAGAAATGGAGGATACTTTATCAAAGACTTCAAAACAAACAAGTCCAATGGGTGGAGTTCCTCTGAAGCCCAATCCAATAATTCTTGACTGGGTTTCTCACCGTGTGACAGAATCAACCAACTTCACTTATATGGATCCAACATCAAATAGTCCTCTTTATTTTGAAGAAATTCCTGCTGGTGGTGATTTCAAGTTTCGTATCAAGAAACCACTTTCTCGCAATTTACATGGTGTTCGGTCAAAAGATGCATTACAGTTACCAGCCTATGAAACTCCAAATGATGTTTATATATTCTCCTATGAATTTGAGTTACAAGTTGAACTTGATTTAGCCATTGTTTCTGCTCTCAATTTAAGTATTAGAGAAATACCAAAGATAAATAAAATAGATATTCATGCAGGTGTATTTTACAAATCAGCAAGTTTTGATAATTATGAAAAAGCCTATGAGTTAAATGCCGAAACTGATAATGTTATGAATTTTGGAAATCGTAAGAAGAAAAAATTTAAATGTAATTTGGTTGGTATTCAAAAAGAACAAATTGAAAATCTACATCCTTATATACTGATTGGGTACTCTCCACCATCTGCTTTAGCTGCGGCTAAAAATAATGTACATACTGAGATAGATATGAGTAGTGTGACTTTTCGAATCATCAATAGTCAAATATATTTCTACAGATCTCGTTAGATAAATAATTATGTCAAAGTTTTCTGATATAGATTTAAAATTCATAGCTCATCCAAAAACAAAACGAGTAAATAACTTAGACGCCAAGACTGCTATTTTTCGTTCACTCAACCATATACTCTATACAAGAAAAGGTGAGCGATTATACAATCATGATTTTGGTGTGGGTATACAAGACTATGTTTTTGAAATGAATAATTTTGCTATACGAGATGCTTTGAAGTCTTCAATTCAAAATCAAATCAATCGCTTTGAAACAAGAGTGATTTTTGAAGACCTTGTAGTTGATGAACATTTACACACAATTGATATTTCAATTTATTTTCGATTGAAATCAGAACCACAAAGTTTGCTTGTTTTCGAAAAAACGCTAAAAAGAATAAGATAAATGGCAATCAACATACCATCAGAAAACATAAATGAACTTGATTTTAATGAAGTTCGTAAAAACCTTCTCACATTTGTCAAAAATAATTCAGAATTTAAAGATTATGATTTCGAGGCTTCGGGACTCAACTTTCTCGTTGACCTTCTTGCCTATAACACACAATACTCGGCTTACTATCTAAATCAAATAGCAAATGAAATGTTTTTAGATACAGCACAGAGAAGAAAGAATGCTGTATCAATTGCTAAACAGATGGGATATTTGACAAACTCAAAGAAGGCTGCGATTGCGAATATTACACTCCGAGTGACAGGTGCTACAAACTCTGGAACAATTACAATTCCAAGATACACTGTTTTTTATGGTAAGAGAATTGATGGTGAAACATTACCATTCTTAAGTTGGAATACAGTCAATCTAAATTCAACAAATAATTTTCGGCAAGATATTGATTTACTTCAAGGTCAATTCATCAAAGAAACAATTGTTGTTGATAATCTTCTTCTTGAAAAGAAATATAAATTACAATCTCCTGACATTGATATTTCAGAATTAGATGTCTTTGTAAAAAATCATCGTTATGATAATGAAAGAGTTAAATTCCTTCGTGTTCATGATATCACATTACTCAATCGAGAATCTGAAATATACTATCTTGAACAAGATTATGATGGCAAATATCAATTGGTTTTTGGTGATGGTATTTTAGGCAAGGCTGTCAAGAACAATCAAATCATTGAAGCTGAATATATTGTTTCATCTGGTGATGATGGAAATAATTGTACTTCTTTTGATATTGCTGATCGTAAACTTTTATCATCCACTTATATAGTTTCAACAAATCAATTTTCTTCACAAGGTCAACCTGCTGAAGACATTGAAACTATTCGTAATAATGCTCGTAAAATGTTTTTTAGTCAAAATCGAACAGTGACTGAAAAAGATTGTGAAATTTTAGTTCAAAAGTATTTTCCCTTTCTTGATTCAATTTCGGTTTGGGGTGGAGAAAAAAATACACCACCGATGTATGGAACAGTATATTGCTGTGCGAAACCAAAAGGCCGAAGTTTGCTCACTCAAAATGAAAAAGAATTTATTACTGAAAAACTAGAGCAATTAAATATTATTACAATTACACCAAAGATTATTGATCCTACCTATACTTATATAAAGTTAGATATTCAAGTAGTTTATAATTCAGTTCATTTAAATATTGATAACCCAACAATCATTGATTTAGTTAAAAAAGAAACTCTCAAATACACAAAAGAGCATTTACTAAAATTCAATCGATCTTTTCAATTGGCAAACTTAACAAATGTAATCAATGATGTAAATCCTCATTTTATGGGAACAACAGTAAAACCCTCAATCTATCAAAAAAGAAATATCCGTGTTGGTGTTGGTAGCTATTATCGAATCAATTTTAATAATAAAGTTCTAAAGGGTTCTCTGATTACAGAAAAATTTGTGTATCGTGATGCATTGAATAATCCTGTTCAAAATTGTTACATCAAAGAAAACTCTTCTTACTCTGCTCTTGATATAGTTTACACTCTGAGAGGAAAAACAGAAACTTTAAAAGCAAATATTGGAAAGATACATTATGAAAGTGGAGTCGTTGAGCTTGAAGCATTTGCTCCAGTTCAAATATTAGGAGGTTCAACAGAAATGTTTTTTGAAATGACTTCAGATGAATATCTTTTAGTTCCTACGAAAGAACAAATTTTCACTATTTCATTACAAGATATTTCAGTTACACCAAAACCATTTGTTGACAAGTTATCAACATCATCATCTTTAGAAAAAGCAAGTTTATTTGACTCATGACAACTCCTAAAGACCTAATTGAGGGCCAACTCCCGAGTTATTTTTTAGAGCAATATCCTCAGTTTACTAAATTTGTTCAAGAATATTATAATTTTCTTGAGTCAAACGTAGTAGTTCTGCAAGATAACCTAAGTTTGGAAGCGGGTGATATAATATACGGCTCACTATCAAAGGCAAAAGGTATTGTTAAGATTGTTACAGAGGACCGTGTCTACTTTGATTATGAAACGAAAGACAATTCATTTTATCAAAATGAACTTCTAGTCAATGGATTTACTGGTGAAATATATTTTACTCTTAAGTTGTTTAAAAATATATTTCAATATATGTCTGACATTGAAGAGAACAATGTCTATGAAACATCATATACTATTTTTCAAAAATATTTCAAAAGAAATATCACTCTTGACCACAGTATTTTTCGAAGATTAGATCCTAAAACTCTCACAAAAAGAATCTTAGATTATTATAAAAACCGTGGAACAGAAAATTCATATTACTGGTTCTTCCGTATATTTTTTGATGAAAGCATTGAATTATATTATCCTAAAGTAGATATTCTTAAGCTATCTGATAGTGGATATTATCGTGAAAATTTAATTGAAATCAACTTTCAAAGTAATGCTTCTCTGTTTACCGGAACACGAATTTACGGTAAAACATCAAAAGCCTCAGCAATTGCCCGTCAAGTAGTTTCAAAAACATATAAGGGTAAAGTACGAATCTATCTTGATTTAGTTTACATGAATGGTAGATTTGTTGATGGTGATCAAATTACTGCGTACAATACAATTACTTCAGAACCTGTTGTAGCTGGTAGTGTCAAAGAATCAATAGTTGATTTAGAAATCCTTGATGGAGGAATTGGTCATCAAGTGGGTGATCGTTTTTCTTTCAATGATGGTCGTGCTGAAATCACAAAAGTTAAAGAATATTCAATCACTAAAGTCAATGTAAACAATGTGGGCCTATGCTATAGTGTTGGAGATCCTGTTGTTTTTGATAATGCTTTTACAGGCGCTACCGCTTATGCGGAAGCTTATGTTGAAGAAATTGACATCAATAATACACTTACATCATATTTCAACAATCGTTTTAATATCTTAGCAAATCAAAGTGTTAGTCATTTTGCTAATGTGAATATGAATCAGCCTCTGTTCCCAGGTGCTGGTCAAAATGCTGGTGATTCGAGTATTGAAACAATTTTACCAGCAGGAATGTTTCCTACCTATGCAGTAGGTGGTATCAAATCAATTCGTTTTGAAAAATCAGGTCTCAATTATAATTTCGCACCTCCTACAAAAGTAATCAATCAGTTACCAGAAACTCAAAGTGTAATTGTTTTTGATGTTTATTTTAAATCAGATCCTGCTACACAAACAGAACTTGATAAACTGGATCCCGCAACCACTGTTGACATAGGTGAGGTAGTTGGTGGTATTGATGTATATCTTGATTCTGCCTTTTATGTTGAAGATGTTACAATACAAGGAGCATCAATCACAATCGGTGGTCTCACTTTTGGAAGTGAAGATTTTGTAGCAAAACGATTTGTAACAGGTAGGTCACAAACAGATTTAGAAAATAAACCAGCAGCATTTATGACATTTACAGATGCTGGTGGAAATACAGTTCGATTAGATGTTGAAGATACTGTAGGTATCCAACCTTTGAATAATACAGCAGAGGTTGAAAGTGTGCTGGGTGATGGTATTGCTGGATTTAAAATTCTTGAGCCAGGTCTTTCAGCAGAAGATTATCATCCAATTGTCTTCCGTGAACCAAGGCATTT